>Ga0209208_10004445_pt1 | contig 19861 bp, 16 predicted proteins | sample S1TSphfallax_3_FD_187694 | JGI IMG/M metagenome (GOLD analysis project Ga0209208, IMG submission 187694) | Host-associated microbial communities from peat moss isolated from Minnesota, USA - S1T2_Fd - Sphagnum fallax MG (SPAdes) (version 2) | ecosystem: Host-associated > Plants > Peat moss >...
GTGCACATAGTTCATCAGACTTGTATGAAATCGTTCCATTGGTGTCAGTAAACCTACTCCAGCAAGCAATTAGCCAGTGATCACTAGCAAATCAATATGTGCATCTGATAATCCTCTCTTGCATGGAATGGATCCAAACAACTTTTCCTCTAAGAATCATAGATTCTGCGCACCATGTGCACACTCTGCCGACAAATGGGGCATTTGGGTGAATCTTCATTTTGTATCCTGCAACATTCATGAAAGAAGTCATTGTTAATTGACATTTTTGTGTAAGACTGCAAAAAAATCAACAAACTGTGTCATTGAATGTAGTGAAAACAATCATGAAAGAGGGGGCAAGAAGTCACCTCATGCCACAGGCATAACAAGTGCATCTGTGGCCACATGGATCCATAAAACTGTCTTTCGGGGCATCCAAACATATAGTGCAAAGTTGATCTTCTGGAAGATTTTCATAGTACTGTGCAGGTGGAGCTGAGGGAGCTAAGTCCTGGCTGCTGTTTGTTGCCTTGCCGGAGGGTACAGTCTGGGGTGCTATGAGAGGTCCTTGCTCAACATCAACTGGATAATGAAGTTGGCCTTCAAAATACTTCATCATGGCTTTTGTTATCACAAACCCCAATACTACAAAACCTGCATCCCTGACCCAAGTGTGTTACAACTTCAACATGTCCATTCAAATACACCCCATGTTCATCATAGTTACCCAGACTTAACGGTTTGATATACAAAGCAAACAAACTCTTTACAAATTAAGCCACTTGGATAACCCACTGGACTGCATTGATAGGAGGAGGAAGACATACCCCAAAGAAGAAAATACGTGAACCACCGAGGGACATACAATACCTTGACACTCCATACATTTACTCCCCACTGCAAAATTTCCAGCACTAATTGTCAGCCCTCATTGTACCCTTGGACCAGCAATATTGTGAAGTAACAAAACTCAACAAACGTTCAGCATATGAGACATCTTCTCCTTGCACACTCTCTCTCTCAGGCAACTACTATTGTGGTGATGGAGAGATAGACAGCATCCAAAATTTGTCAAGGAGTTGCCAGAATAGCTTGATTCTTGTGGAAACCTTACAAGAACAAATACAATCTGCCTCGATTATATGTCATAAAAGTGGGGAAAGGTAGGAATGGATGAGATAGGAAATTGTATTTATTGAACAGCACATACTTGTTCTACAATAGGCGATGATAACAGCAGATAGCCCTTTTCGAGAAAAGTGACTGGAAATGGACAAATGTCTGCAAGAACAGTTGAACATAAACTTTCGGCTCCCTCTTTTGAGTAGAGAACAAAATGCATTTTCAGCTGAAAGGACACCTGTTTCCAGTTTTAGCAACCACAGACCACCAACCCAAACAAGTAAAAACCTCAACATCATCAGATCAGATAAATTCAGAACATCATGTGGTATATTGCTTGTGAAGGAATGTCTGTGATTCAAGATTCCTTGTAATGATGCATTCTCGTGAAACCAGCATGTGCCCATTCCCAAGGCACTCCAAATTTAGCTTGGCACCATAGACAAACCGCTTCATTGTAAGAGAAAACAAGAATAGGTGTTATGTTTCTAGCATTGTCTCTATAAACAGATAAAAAGGATAGGTATACATGTTTTTGGCATTGTCTGTATAAAGACATACACCTACACTTTTGGCTCCAAAGAAAACCAATTTCCACATTTTACAAGGACATAAGTCTTAAAGAAGAATGCCATCTTCATAGTGTTCCAGATATGTGTCAGGATCAGGCCAACCCAAAATATCAACGGCATCAAAATGAGCAATATTATTTCTCCTCCTACATGCATTAAATCCATTATCTGTAAAGAAGATGTTTCTACAGTACTTCATAACTTGCTGTGATAAGCCTCCATACCTCCAATCTGTGACTGTTGAGATTCCCAAAGACAATAAGATATTCGTTGTCTTCATCAACCTCAAAGGACATAGACCCATCATCTGTCAATCAGAAACAAATCAGTTGTCAAACAGCACAAACAGAACAACAAATCTCAATCTAGTTAGTTTATGCTCTTCTACATAAGAATGCGAAGGTTTCAAGGCACTCAAAAGAGGTGTTGTGGTTTTGGCCAGGCAAAAAAGCAGATTGCTTACCACGAAAACGCTTCCATTTCAAGGCAGAATTAGGGTTACTTGGATCACTCTTCCATTCGAGAAACCCATCTTCCCCTGCATGATGGTCACAATGTCAGATTTCAGTAATTGTGCCACCAGCCTCTCATAGATTGTTTGTTGCTCAGAATTTCTTACACCAAAATATTTTGTTATAAGAAAAGGACTCAGTTTTCCATCAGGGGTTCTTTGCTTTGTAGATAGTGAAAAGTTAACCCACCTTTGACAATAGCAAGAATCAAACTGTCCTTCCCATGACCCATTGTCATGTCATATGAGATCTTGAACGAGGAGCCTTTGTTGAGCCAAAACTTAAATTGCTGCGAATCAAGAGAATTCATGCAACATATGTGATCTTGAACGAGGAGCCTTTGTTGAGCCAAAACTTAAATTGCTGCGAATCAAGAGAATTCATGCAACATATGTGACACAGAAAAAACTTGGTTTTTACAAAGTTCTACACTATTGATTTGTTCACAATTGCAGGGACAAAATGCAGCACACATGATCAGATATATCACAATCTTCCTATCTCATATAGATCACACAACCTTCATCATCATTTTGAACAACAAAACAGTTCCAATCAGTAGTCAAAAAATGTGGATGGATGCTTCTTCATGTGCATGCTTGCTTGCTTGTATTGAACAATAATAAAGGGCTTAAGACAATCTTACCTCATTGTCAAATGCCTCAATAGCAACATTCTTATGTTCCTCCTTCCAGATGATTGGGTGATCGTAGACAGGCGGCTTGGAGAAGTAATAAAACACAGGACCTGTCGCACCTAGGTTTAGTACCTGCACCCTCCATCAAATCCCTCTCACCATCACATCAAATCTCTCTCAGTGTTGCAGCATCAAACCTCTCTCACCATTGCATCATCAGATCTCTCTCCTCTCTCTCTCTCTCTCATTCAAGTTCTTCAGTCTGAGAGAATTGCTGCTCTACTTAATTTGATTTTGAGATAAAGCAACGAGGATTTAAAGCTACCTGCATTTCCTTCACGAAGATGGAATTTGTAGTCACCAGTCGTGAATAATTTAGGCCCATCTCAGTCTGTTGAGAACTATAAAGGCTTAGAAGCATCCAAGCTGATGCTGTTGTCCAAAAACAAAACAAAACAAAAAGTGTCAAAACGAATCCCACATTGTACACAAAGTGTCAAAAACAAATTCCACATTCCACACATTCTGTACTCATTCAAAACATATAGAGAAAAAATGGTGAAGGGAGAGGAGGAAGGTAACTGGGGCAGTTTTACCAAAAGCAGTGATGAAGATGGCAATGGTGAAGAAGCGATTTCCAAATTGGAGAAATTCATGCCATTGCAGATCCTGTGTCCTGGATCTTCGAGGCCGGTAAGAATCATAATAACTGGAAAGAGCTGGTGGTGGTGCAGTGGCAGAAGGATCGAGTTGGGGATAGGAATGCTCGTATGCTCCTGAAGCTCCTGCTTGGCTAGAAGCATACATCCCACTGCCTTGCTCAACATAACCGCCACTTGATCTTCCCATACTACTATTGTACTATTTGCTGACCCTTCCTTCCTGCAACCAGACAAGTTTTGTTTGTCAAGAGATTGTTTGTCTTTTGAGCTTGGATCATTGAAGATTCATTCGAGAGCTGCATCTTCTACTGAGTTCCAAATCCCTCTGAGCTCTCTCTCAAAGCTCCAAACCATCCCTTGGAGGTTTTTTAAAAAGGTCCATTCTGACCCTATACTTCCTGCTTGATGATTTCAATAGGTAACCAGCCTCTTCAGAGAGAGGAGGAGGAGGAAGAGGAGGACTCCTTCCCTTTCCTTTCCTTCCCTTCCCTTCCCTTTTTCTCTCTGAGCTGCTGCTTTCAAAGTTGAGAAGAATTCATAAAACCTTCAACAAAAGAATGATGCTGATTATGGTGATGGTGGTAACACACAATCTGAAAAACAGAATACAAGAAGAATTTTTTCACCAGAAGGGATCAACAGAAAGCTTCTCACAACAGGGAAATTTTTTCCAGAGTTCCAAAATATCTTCTGGAAACCCAAAGGTTTACAAGATTGGCAAGAACTTTGCTGTATCTTTGGAGCTTCAATCAAGGAACCATCCATCGCCGTCAAAAAATGAACAGACTCCGGAAAACAAACAACCAAAAATTCCGAAGAAAGAAGAAACCACAAGAGCTGAGCTTTGCATCGAAAGGAACTTACTTCGGAGGTTTGCGTCACAAGAAGAAGATTCTCATGGAAATCATGACAAATAGAAACAGAAACAGAAAGAGTTGGGAGAAAGAATGAAGTCTCGAAGCTTTGCAAGGAGAATTCGACTCTCCTCTCCTCTCACCTCGTGAACGACCCTCCAAAGACAGCACTTTTGGATTTGCTCCAACCTCCCTCTCCCTCGATCACCGACTACACCCAAAAGAAAAAAAAAACTCCGAGCGAGAAAACCTCGACGTCTCACCTCGTCTCGAAATAGTCGTTAGATCGATTATTGCCAATTCTCTCGAATGAATTCTCGGAGATCCGCGAAGACTTTTAAAGCAAACGATGATTTGGCAAATTCTCTTCTCGTCTCGCGACGCTGATCAGTCGACTGGACGAAGCGTTACCATAAGGTTTCTACACGTGTTTGCGACGCCAGTACTACGTGTAAGCATCCTACTTCGATCGAGATATGCATAATGTATGTGCCCGAGCAGCAAAATCTTAGTCGAAAGTTTACCGTAGTGTCCAGGGTTTCCGGATCGAGAGTCGTCGTCGAGAGTTGCCGGATCGAACCTCGTCGTCGTCGTCGAGAGCTGCCGCAGCGAACGTCGTCGTCGCGGTCGTCGAGAACTTCGAGAAAAGTATGATGATTCATTGGTAGGTTTGAGCGTCGAGACATTACTATTTGCAGTTACTGCAGCGACAGGGAAGCGGCGATCAGGGTTCAAGTCTCTTCTGGAGAAGAAGTAGAAGAAGAACTCCAAGAAGAAGAGCACAAGAATCATCATCATCGTCATCATCATCACATCATGTCGTTTCTGTATGAGAAAAGTGCGGCCTGGCGATGGATTGTGGCATCGACCAAGGCATCCAAAGCTTTCTACGCGACTTTCGCTGGTGTTTGTTTGGTCGTTCCTTGGATGCTGGGTCATGCGGTAATGAGTACCACCAATAGATCGCAGCTTGAGCTCAACGAGGAGCTTCGTCGCCGCGCTAGGGACGACTCTCTGGTACTTCTTCAACGCTTTTTTCTGTGCAAAATTCTTGAGAACATCCGGAGTTTCTTGTTTCTTGTTTCTTCTTCTACTTCGGGAATTGTGTTTGTTGAGGGATCCTTCTGCAACATTACCTTGTGCAAAAGTAGATATGTTAGGATTTTGGTTGCAGGAGGTGTGTTTTTGGGTGGCTGTAGAAGGATTGATGAGGAGGAGTGGTAGTCATGGATGACCTCAGATTTTGATGGATTTTGTATGTGTGTGGGGGGGTGGGGGGCGAGATTTGCAGGCAGTGGGAAGAGTGAACAAGGAGAGGTTGCAACAATTGTTACATGAGATACAGCATAAGGAGGATACCGAGGATCGCTATGCTGCTGCACTGCGAGGAGAGACTCTCACTGGTACTCCTGGTGCACGTATTCGAGGGGGAGGAGGAACATCTATGCAGGTGTCTTCTTCTTCTGCACCCCCACCTCCCATCCCCCCTGCTACCACACAGAGGTCCTTGAATACTGTTGTAGACAGCAAACTTCCTGCACCTTCAACCTCCTGATGAGGTTCTTGACTCTTGTAGACAGCAAACTTCCTGTGCCATGAGCCTCCTGAGGAGGTCCTTGACTGTTGTGGACAGCAAACTTCTGGTACCTTCAACCTCCTGAGGTCCTTGAATGTTGTGGACGGCAAACTTCCCCCCCCCAACCTTCAACCTCCTGAGGTCCTTGACTGTTGTAGACAGCAAACTTCACCCTGCACCTTTAACTTCTTGTATTGTTGTAACAAAACTATGAATTCTGTTCTCACCTGCATAAGCAGAAAAGAATTTATTGTTTTCAGGAGTAGAAGAATTCCCATCCAGCAAGTCTGTGCAAGTTCTAGTGCAAGAACTAATATGGAAGGGTTTCTTAGCTCATCTCAATGCCAATTTAGGGTTAGGCCCAGCAGCAATTCTTGCAAATGCTTGAGCTGCTTTGTTATTCTGCTATTTTGGGTGAAGAACTGTGCCCATGTGGTTTGCTTCTCTTCATTCTTCTTCACTTTCTTCTTCTTCTCCTTCTTTTGCAATGGATCCCCGCATCATCTCATGTTGATGTTCAGATTCTGTGGTTCAACACTCAGATTAGTAAGAGATTATCACCACAGGATCCAGTGCTTCCTCTCTAACTGAGAGTTAGGGTTTTCAAATTGCCAGTTGAAATTTGTACCAAACTGAAATTTTTTTTGTTCCGCATCATTTTGTCTGCAAGCAGGTTCTCATTGCAGTTTCCTTCTTTTCTTTTGTCATCACATTTTGAAATAGAAATTGGTGATTCTTAGATGTTTGGGTATGCAGCTGAAAATTGCGATTATTGGACTGGGATTACATGGGGATATGAGGCAAGATTCTTTGTCTTCCTCTTTAGGTTTTCAGAATTAGGTTTTCAAAGAAAATAGATTGAAATTTGTTGCAAACTTAAAAGGATTTCTGTTACTACCAAATTAGGTCATTGTAAGAGATTGTATAGGTTTGAAGTCAATACTGTGGGAAGTCTTGTGGCATCTCCATGCTTACACTCATCCTCCACATCTATGACCTCATTGAGATCAAGTAAGCCATGTGATATCAAGATTTGAAACACAATGACACAGACAATCTAAGGCATCCTTGTCAAGATAGAAGTTTGGAACCTCTATCTCTTCATTGGTGTACTCAACAATATTGTTCAAATCTCCAAACAAAGATCCTTCAAAATTATCTCACAAATACCTTAATTATGAATTTGCCAATCCTATGTTTTGAGAATTTCACATTGCCCCAACCAGACATATGGACTTCCTTAATAATATGGAGCTTGTCCCATGCCATAAACAACCGTTCAACAACATTTTCACATATGGCCTCCACATAGTTGTCAATTCTCATTGTCAAGGTTGGTACACAAATAGACACCATTTGTTGAATATGTTTTGCAAACTATTACTTAAACAAGTACGTAAAAGCACATTTCAAGTCCTTTACAAAACAACATCTCCAAGTCAGAACTTAGAAGTATAATTGGCTGGTACATACAAAAGCAAGATCAGGGGATGTTATTCCTTCACCCAAGCTCTAAATTCTACACTTGTATGCACATTCCAACAATTGTTGACACATTCCATTTGTTGTGCGAGCTCAAAAGATTCGACCTCTCCACTTTGTTAGCAAGATATGGGACAAGAATGAAGTTCACAAATTCTTGCATAGACTCAAGGCTTGACCAATGATTATCAATCATGGTAAAATGAAAGCCATGACTTAGACCTTTCTAAGCTCGACAAGTCTTGGGTAAAGCTTGTTTCATTATGCTTTGAAAAATAAGTTGAAGTGGAAACAATGCACCATTTGCAAATGAAAATACACACATAATAATGGACTTCTTATCATCACCTCTTATCATCACCACCAAGCACACCTAGATCCCTAGACCCTTTTTTTTTCCCCAAGACCTTCCTCTAGTCATAAGCACTAAATGTATTCCCATTGGATCGATGTTAACAAGGCCGAAAGGCGAGTTGTAAACTTTAACCAAGTAATCAATGCACAAGACCATCATATGGACCTTATTTCTCCCAATCATTTGGGAGAGTTTACCTTTGGTTGTTGTAGGTTTGTGAAACTACTAATTAAGACAAATTTGTATAAATGTTTTTGTCCAATTCAATGACACCTTCAACTTCCCTAACACCTTGAATGTTCTCCTTGTAAGGAAACCAATGATGATTGGTTGGACAATTCTTGCATGAAGTGAAACTCTTGATTCCCACGTGTTTAAAAATAATTCAATAAATTCTTTTGTTACCTAAAAATATATATGACAATGGTGTCATGTGTTGAGTTTGAAGAACAAATTTCTTATTTCTTTAGAATTTGAGCTTAAACCTCTCCAATGTTAATGAACCAATCATTCAAGGCGCTTTTCAAAAGTTTGTCATATAATCTTGTTGAACATCCTTTGGTGCAATATGTAGTCCTCAAATATTTCAATGTTAGGGTATGGTTCATGTGTTGCTTCATAGTAATTGCAATAGGGGGCCATAATTAAGGGGTGAACTAGTTGGGATAAGGCCCCTTGATTCTACATTTGGCACTAGAAGATGAAAGTTGTGACCCTACAAAAACAAGGCAAAGTTATGATCATGTAAAAATAGAACAAGGATGCATGTAAGAACAATAAGAGGTTATTAGAAATAATATTAAGGACTAAATTCATCACCAAAATTTTAGCCTTGTGTGGTCTACCCATTGATTGTTTAGAACCTGGAAAACACACTTGGCCCTCTTTTTAGCCTAGACCAATCAATCTACTTTTGCATTCTTTTCAACATTTGCTTGGTTCTCCACCTTACTTACATGAAGAAACATTGACAATAATAAAAATTGATTCATGTTGCAAGTTGCCTTATTGTACAACATTATATAAAACATTTAAAAAACAATTCCCAATACTTTCCACTTGCCCTATTTGCATTATTGGGACAAGGTCCTTGGATAAAATGTTGTAAAACCCAATCCACATTTTCATCAAAACTCTAACACAATTTTCAAGTAGGAAAATGACTTTATTTTTGGGATTTTCATAAGCTTGGTTTTATAGATCGGAAGAAGGCCCACTACCGTCCATCTAAGTTGGTCTTTAACCACATTGCCATCTTCATGAAAAAAAAAAATGTACAACTTTCATAGTTATCTCCAACTGTTGTAACCTTAAAATCAAACCCCACAATATGAAATGACACAAATATAATCATTATCAAAATTCATGGTTTTTTAAGGTGTTCAACTTGATCACCCTATTTGTTCCAACTAAGAATATGTTTAATTTAACTAGAGACCCTTTGGTTGGTGAGGTGACACATGTTTTTGGACTAGTTTAATTAATTAATTTGGTTTTTAAAATTACATTGTCAATTTGACATTTAATCAAGTAAGACTATATATATATATATATATATATAAGATCAAGGTGTGGTCAAATGAAACATAAAGTTTAATAAGAAATGTAACTTCTTCATAAGATTTGGCAAAATGTTTAATTAAATAAGTAATAATAATTTGTGCATTAGTTATTAAGGTAGGTAATTTAGGTAAGGTAGCTAGGTAAATAATTAAAAATATTATTATGGGCATTTCAATCAAAAATTATAATTTATTATAAAACCCCATAGGTAGCATAGTTTAGGCTATCTATGTTAACACTAGTAAACGTCATTTAGGTTAATATATATATATAACATAAGTAACCTATCCTAAGCATTATATTTAAGTTATTTTAACATGGTACCTAATATACCTATGTTATTTAGGCATAGGTTGATATAACATAGCTAGTGTAAGTTAATACATCTCATATATTGAGCTAATATGTTTGGCAACTTACTTGCTTAAGTTAAGTACCTTTCTTTTTATCTACTACCTTCCTAAGTAGTGTAAAAAAATTGAATGTGTGTATTACAATATGTTCACAAAAATATTCACCTTATGAACTAATGGACTAATAGTTAAAAACTTGACTCCTCAACATGGAATCTTGAAGAATTCAAATCCTCACATTTGTAACTTAGGTTACCTAGCTAGCCTGAATATGTTAAGCTATTAACTAAATAGAATAAGATAGGAAATAAATATATAATAATTATTGTGTTCATTAATTATTAAGGTAATTAATCTAAGCTTTCATTTTTGTGAAAATAATTGAAAATTATCATTTATTTTACTACCCAAATATTGTTGTATTTTACTAGTAAAAAAAACTTAATATTGAAAACCCAATAAAATGAAACTGAACAAAAAAACCATTTAAAAAAAACCAAGTCAAATTGGCCATGCTAAAATCAATTTGTCCAAAATGATTGGATGGTTTTATTGACTACTACACAAAAGTGTATTTTTTAATAATAATTTTTGGTAAATAAACCATGTTTTCTTGTAACAAGTGATGTGCAAAACCATAATACTTGGAGGTGGCTCATGTTGGAATTAAGGTTCATCAAATGTTGTAACTTTAGATGTTGAACTTATCTTTTGCAATTTCCTTTTTTTATAAACATTTGATTTTTGGGACTAGCTTTTGTCAAAATGTGGGTTGATCCAATGCTTTATGTCAACTCCAACATCATTTGCAGCATGTTGTTTCAAAAAAATTATGCATTAAATTATTCACCAATACTTCCATGAAATTCCTTTAGTAGGTTTCATGTTCTTTAACTCTATACCCAATAATAACCAATTTAGTCATAAGCAAGATAACATGTTCTGATACCAAAATTGTTGGGTAATGTTTGTTCAAAACAAAAGACTAGTCCATGAAACTAAATTAGTGCCAATAAACACTCATCTATCGTATTACCAAAATCACACATATTCAACAAATGAAAGCCAATGCAACAACTTTAATTTAAAAATTGTTATCAACATATTGAAATGTTGAAGATCCTTTCAAATTGTAAATTTGTCATGACAATATTCTTGTTGAAACCTATCAAAAACATAAATAAAATTAGATTTGTTGTTGTTTGGGATCATCTCCCCTTATAACTTTTTTAGGAACAATTTTGGATTTTTCAACTTTCAACATACATGTACATTCATATCCCATGTAGGGCATTTGCAACCTAGAGTGGACCAAAAATGGCATGATAGGATTCCATAAAAGCACATTTTCCTAGTGTATTTTGATTATGACAAATTGTGACATTCTTGAATCCTTAAATCATCGTTTTTTAATTTCTGATTTTTCAAAATGATTTCATCTTTCTATTCTTCTTGTCTTTATAGTAATTTTGCTTAAATAGAAATTTTTTAAATGTTTCATTTTCAAACCAAAATGGACTTTGGAAATTTGATGAATTCAGGGGCCTTCAAAAGTCCATTAAAATACATTTCATGTTATGAAATGACATGGAAACTTGTATTTATGGTTCACTAGTATGGAATTAAAATTTGGCTAGTTCATATAAGTGTAATTTGTTGAATTTTTTAATTTAATGAATCCATATATAAAATTTTGCAAAATTGTTTCACTTCTAGTCTTTAAATGAAAAAATCCCCCAATGACTATATTTAATCATTTTTATTTTATTTTCCATCACCAATATAGATATTCAATGTGTGAAAATAGAGTCTTTTTTTAATAGACATATGTTTAAAAAATTTACCTAAACATTTGAACTTGAGAGGGTGCAAAAAAATTGACTTTGTATAATATTTTATGGACATTCTAGTTTGCAAACACCCATGTGCCATATATGCTTTCACTTGGAGTTAATCCCTATTGCCATCAACTCTATTTTCCTCTTTAAATTTATATAAAGAACACCCACAACTTGTTAATGAAAATGTGATTATGAATGATAGCTAGGAATGCTAGTCACCTCTTATTTGATGCATGATTTGATCCAAAACAAAACAATTAATTTGACAATGTTCAAAAGCCTTCCATGAACTAACCTTCTGGTTTGCAAATGCAAAATAAAATGAAAATGTCAATGTTCTTTTTTGAAAATGTATCATATCATTTTGAATGAATTGAAATCAAAATGAAAGTTATGTCAATGTTCTTTTCTAAAAGTGTATCATGTCATTACCAATGAATTAAGATCAAAATGAAAGTTGTGTCAATGTTCCTTCATGAAAATGCATAATGTCATTATGAATAAATTGAAATTGAAATGAAAATTATGTCAAAGTTATTTCTATAATTACAAATTTAGATTGTCAATCAATAAACTAATCTACCAATGTTCAAAATATGCCTTTCATGAACTAACCTTCTTTTCTTGCAAATGTAAACCCAAAATGAAATCATCCTTTCAGCCTATTTCCCAAGTATTGTTCAAGCATGGATTTTTTTTTCTACCCTTGTCATTTCAATACCTTACAATTCAATGTTAACTTCAATGTAATTTGTATTTTTTGTCATACCAAGATCATGTCCTCCTTTTATCTAACAATGAAAATTTGTCTTATTGACAACATTTTCCAACTCTAGTTGAATAAAAAATGTGTCAATGTCAAAATCCTTCACATCAATTATCATATTGTAAAAGAATGCAACAACAAACTACCACATACAAAAAGGACATGCAAGTTTCTTTTCAAAAGTAATTTTCTAAATGTTTTTTTCAAAATGCCAAAGGAATTTTCTATGACACTTCTACCTTGGCATAGTTGTTTGTTGAAAAACATTTAAATTATCATATGGCAAAAATTGCAAACAACTCACTACGATGAAAGTACTTAGCTCCATGAACCAATTTGTGAAGTGAATAAGCAACACGTATTCCTATAGGAACAATAAACTTATATTAATGTCTTTCTTTCACATAGATGTTTTGATTTCATGTTCAATTAAAACACAAAGTCTCTACTTACTTTAATATGTTCTATCCAACTTGAATCATTGTTCTAGGTCATAGGGAATTGGATATACCATGCAATGGACCTAGCCTTGACCCAATCATCAAGGTCTTTGTTGTATAGAACATCATAGATGCAAAACAATATGAAATGATGAAGAATCAAAGAGTTGAACATAGTGTAAAATTTCACTTTTCTTTTTGAAGTTTGGATTAAAATTTGGAAAACTACATTAGTTTTTGTTACATAACACAATGCTAAATAATTTTAGGCTTGCAAGACAATTTGGATGAAATGGCATAACATAACAAGTCTTAATGGCATCACTTTCAATAAACTGAAAGTAGAAAATAAAAATAAAAATTCAAACTTGGATTATAAAAAAAGAAAAATAGAAGTAGTTGAAAGCTTAAAGTTGAATAAAAGATCTGAACATAAATTGTGAAAAAAATAACAAGTTAGATTGCAAGATAATTGTAGCATTATTGGAGTAAATAGAAAGACATAAAAACCAAATTGGAGCGGAACAAAATAGATCAAGAACAAGAAAACTTGTAAAACTTGCAACAAAACAAAACAAAAATCTATTTAAAACTTGCAAAAAAAGAAAAAATCAAAGTGGGAAAAAACATCATTTGAAACATTGCAAACGTTAGTAATAAGAACTTTATTGTGGCAAAAATATTGAAATCAAACAAGAAAAAAGAAACCCTCAAATTGCCTATAGAGAAAAAAATGCGTACAAACACATCTATGTTTATAATGAAGAAAAATCGAACAAGTGAATTTCATTATGAAAATAGAGAGAGCTTGAAACAAAAGGTGTGAACTTGGAGCTTGAGATGAAAAAGGGAATGAACTTGGAGTTTGAGACATAAGAGGGAGTGAGCTTGGAGCTTGAGAGCTTTCATCGTTAACATGAAAGTTTGTGAATAGACATAAGGGACACATGAAAATAAGGACACCAAGAAAAAGAAAAGTGTCTTATGAACAATCATAAACTTTTGGTAATAGTTACCTAAAAATAACGGCTCAAAAAAAGTAGCCACTAACCAAAAGCCAATTAACCTTACCTTTTTTGCTATCCATATTGATAGCCTACCCCATGTGTGAAGGTAATTTTAAATCCTCCTTCATTAAGAACCACTACAAACTTCCCACCATTGCTAGAACATTACAACATAATTGGCCATTACATCACACAAACAAAACAATTTATCCAAAACAATTTATAGTCCACCCATATTATTGTTGACAATCTCAAGCACAAAACATATGCACCATGAATACGCATCATCTCTCCAAGAAACCTAAATTAACCATAGTTATGACTCTAGTAGCTTGCATCAATCATGATTGGATTCTCTATGCCATCCTTATAATCAACAAGTAAACAAGTGTCACTTTCAAGACCACAAAATTTTCTTTAGAAAAAAAAACTTCATAATGTCTAAAGTATACTTTAAACATAAAATGTTTGTTAACAAGGCCATTGCCAATTTTCGACCACATTAACACAAGGAAGAAAGAAGCATTTCAAACTTGACAATGCAATCAATGTCTCTTCTCTTCTTACTTTGTTTTGGTGAAGAACTAGAATTGAAACTAGGGTAGAAACAAACAGATTCAAACCAAAAAATTCCCATATGAATTGAAATTAGAACCTCCAATCTCTCAAATCAAGTTCCAAATTCAACACAACACCAAAAGGACTATGATACCAAGTCCATTTCAATTATACATGATATTTTTTGGGACAAATTCTGCAAAAAATTCAATCTCAAAAAACAAAGAGGAATATTCTGTCAAAGGTTCCCTGTCTTTTGGGAAAAAAAGTTTTTGTCAAATTTTGAGGAAATTTTCCCTTTTCAGGGAAATTTCTGCTAAACTTTCAGAAGTTTTTTAGTTTTTGGGGCAACATTTTGCAAGTTTTCTACTCTATGGACAATTTTTAAAAAAGCTGTCATCATCAGCTAATGGTAAATCTTTCTTGAAATGCTCACCACTTGTGGTAAATCACAAACTTGAAAAGAAACAACTCTGATTGTAGGGATTTATTTTAAAATGCTAATTCTAAAGTAATATATTTAATACAGAATTATGTAATAATTATATTTTCCAGTTCTGGATTTTTAAAAACCAATTTCTAATTTTCGTACTGTATTTTGATAATCCAAAAGGGAAACCCAGTGCAAATTCCACTTAAGGCATCTCCAACGGTGCTCAGTATGTGACTCCAGAGAGTAAAATTTATTGTGAAAAAGTCAAAATGTGCCGGTTTAGCTCAGGAAATTAGTTTTTGTGGACCAAATTCGTGCAGCTTGCCCTGGCTGGTAAAAGGCGCAACACACGTGTGCACCTCCAAAAAAGAGTGTAAGAAATTGGACCTACATGCAGCTCAGTATTTCTGATTGGTCGATCATAATGATTGGTCTATGTGGTTTGCTATTAGTAGTTCCGACTTGTATGTAGTTCCAGTTACAGTTTTATTGGTGGGGTTGCCCAAAAAAACAGCTAAACTTAGACATTTAATTTTACTATCCAGAGTGACATACTGAGCACCGGTAGAGATGCTCTTAGCCCATCAACAACTGGTTCGAAGTCCATTCAACCCCTTAACCCTAAAACTACCCCCTTGTTTATTTTCCCTTGTAGTATTATTGTGCCATGGCATATACCTTCAGCATATGTCCCTTCTTCTTGTGAGTTGTTGGTTGCTGTTACAAAACAGTGCCCATGTTGCTGCAATTGGGTGCTCAAATTCACCAATTTCCTTGCAGCTCAAAGCAATGGAGTCGTCATGATTCTTGTGAGCTAGCCTTCTTCTGTTCACGAGCTTGTCATCTGTTTTACTGTTTGAGATTTTTGTTCCAGTTGGGTGCTGTGGTATTTGATGTCACTGAGCTTTGATTGTCCCTCTCTCACATTTGATATCTCCGATTTTTGTTATCAAAAATCTTGGGTGGTGGGGTGACAGTCATGTTTTTTTTTGGTTTTGCAGGTAACAGGATGGTGTTGGGATGATTACTATGGGGAGAATGCTAGAGCTTCTTCTGGTGGCATTGCTTCTGGAAACTCTGGCTCTGACTGCTACTGCTGTTTCTGTAGATTCTAGTGGACAAGCTCAGGTCAGTACACAATCTCCCTATTTGGGTTTCATTTTCTGGTATTCAGATTGAGTTTGTTGTGTAAAGTTTTCAGTAACTGCCATCCGTGACCACCCTTTTCAGTATTGTGAATTGTGATTTTTGAATGCTCATACATTCTTGTTCTATGATTGTTATTGAATCAATTCCACTTCTGGAATATAGGGGGTTGAACTAAGCTTAGTTGACAATCATTTGCATTGCAATTCTGAGACTATTGGCAGGCTGTTTATATGACAGAGGGGTGCATTCATTTTGTTTTGGGAGCACTGGCATGCAACAGTTTCATTGTGAGTTGAGCCTCTTCCGTTAGGTTTAGGGTTAGGACACAAGGGGTTTCTTTTGTACAGTGGTCAAAAAGCCAATGCCGAGGAAAATATGATGACAAACAATGAGAATGGGACAATTTCCATCTGGAAGAGATTGTTGAATTGTTGGATTTTTTTTGTTTTTTGATGCAGCAGATTGGAGATGAGTGCAATGTTGATGTGGATTGTTCCTCAGGATTGTACTGCAGTTTGTGTGCTGCAGCTGGGGATGTGTCCACAACTTGTATTCGCAGCCAGACCACACCTTTGTCTTCATTTCCCAAGGTTTGAACTCCCATTGACATTGACACAAGAAAACAGAGGTGTAAATGCATGAAGGACAATGATTCTGTTTCACTTTCTTGCTTCTGCAGATGTAGAAGTAACCTACAAAAAAGCTTATAATCTGCTCTTATTTTCCAACATTCTTTGTCCATCACAGGTGTAGGTCTCTTCATTTGCAATAATAGATTTTTCTATGATTGATGTTGCAGAGCACACACCTTCCTTTCAATAAATATGCATGGCTCACAACACACAATTCCTTTGCCATAGAAGGTGAACCATCTGCCACTGGCTCTATCCTCAAAACCAACATGAACCAGGAAGACTCTGTCACAGACCAGCTCAATGTAAGCTGCTCACAGCATCCTTATGCTAACATTTTACTGCTCTTGTGGCCTTGTACTTTCTCTTTCCACATAATCTTCCTTGTCATTTGGTATCTTTTCAGGTCTTGATACAGCTGATTGTGAAGGAAATAGCATGATAAATCTTATGATTGCTTAGAAGGTTTGGCTCTAGTTCCTGATTGTTGCAGAATGGAGTGAGGGGCTTCATGTTGGACTTTTACGACTTTCTGGATGATGTCTGGCTCTGTCATTCTGAAGGTGGGATCTGCTACAACCATACTGCATTTGTGAGTTTAACTCAGTCCTTTTTCTAAGCTCTTGCTATGGACTTGGGTAGTTCAGAATTTGCATAACAGAGTAAGTAGTTATGCAAAGATGCACAATTGAAAGCAGGATAAGATTTATTAGCTGGTCTCAATATATGCAAGTCAGTCCTGTAGTCTTCTTTTGTTGTGGCACATGTTCATGTTTGGAAAAGATTCGGATATGTTGATGTTTGAAAGAGTGGATCTTTTTGGCTGCAAACAACCTCTGCAAAGAGATGAGTGTTCTGACTTGGAATATTTTTTATTTTCACAGCAACCAGCCAGCCAAACTTTGAAGGAGATTGAGCTATTCCTTGTAGCAAATCCGACAGAGATCATTATAATCTTCATTGAGGATTATGTCCAAGTCCCCAATGGTGTGAGTGAAGTGTTCACGAATGCAGGGCTCAAACAGTTCTGGTTTCCAGTTTCAAAGATGCCCAAAACAGGGGGTGATTGGCCTACAGTTGATGAGATGATTCAAACCAACCAACGGTTGCTTGTATTTACTTCTGTAGAGTCAAAGGAGGAAAGTGAGGGCATTGCTTACGAGTGGAACTATATGGTTGAGAATATGTGTGAGTACACTAATTACATCCAGGTGGAAAGCTAAAGCTGCAGACCAAGAAAAATGCTGACTTTATTCCAGTTTTTGACAGTAGAATATTTTGATGTGAATGATCTGTACAGTTATCTTCCTGAACAAATTTGCTGGGTTTCAGGGGGGGATGGAGGTATGCAGCCAGGTTCATGCCCAAATCGAGGGGAATCTAGGCCCATGAACGATGCAAACAAATCCCTTGTGCTCCAAAACTACTTCCGTGATGACCCAAATGAGAATTTGTCATGTGTGGATAACTCTGCAAATCTGGAGAACATGCTTGATGTATGCTACAAATCGTCTGGAAACCGGTGGACTAATTTCTTAGCAGTTGACTTCTATAAGGTATGCCATCTTTTATGCAGCTGTAGTAGTAGGTTTCAGTGCTGTTCTGTCAAAATTGGCTTTATGAAATCCACATGTTGCCATACAGAAATGTATTGGTAGGGGTAGATTATTGGATGAAGCCACACAAAGTACTTTTTCACTCTTGTGGGTCACTCAAATGTGTCTCATGCTGAGCATTTGTGACCCATCTGTTGTGAACTGATTTCAGAGAAGCAGTGGCGGAGGAGCATTCAAAGCAGTGGACTTGCTCAATGACAAAATGCAATGTGGTTATGATGGCATTGATGCATGCCAGGCCAGATTGAATCTCATGGGCCTGCCTTACTCCCAGTTAGTAACTGAATTGAATACATGTGCATAGGCACTTGGGTTAATGGTGAGCTATTGGAGGATACTGTTTCTTTTGTGTGAAGAACAACTTTCAACAAGAATCTATAGAGGGAAAGCTTGATGAAATCATTATGGTACTGCATCCATCTCCTACTTCTTCCTAAGATGTGAACTGTTGGTATCCAAATGGTGATCAGGAGGAGATTTTTGTCTGTCCTGTCTTACACAACCACATATGTGGTGTAATCCACCATACCATACTCAATTGTGTTTTCCCAATATTTACTGTTTTTCTCCAAATTGAGGGTGAAATGTTACAAGGCTTAAAGGTTGACTTCAGCTCCCCTGCAATCCATTATTATCCAAAAAAACAAAGGGTGAAACTGCAAGACTTCAGGGGATGAGTATATTGAAATGGCAGGTGGTATCGTAGAGTCTATAAATTACGACTTCAGCATGAATGTACATTTTGTAAGTTAACATTGAAACATTCACAAAATCATTTGCATATCTGACTAATTAAAGAGTCAAAAAGATTTCCAATCGTACCAATTTGGAGTAAATTTATTATTACATCACACATTGGGTATATTTCTTTTTAACATCAATGGGAATTTTTAATAATGGTGGTTCCACTTGAACAACTTGGTATTTGTGTCTCAATGTTGTGATGACATGGAAGTGATGAATATTACTTTTCTGATAGATGTGGAAATTTTTGTAGGATGATATTTTCAGTTTTTAAGAGCCATTCTTGTGTTTCCATAGTCAATCTTGAACCAGTTATTATTATTTGAAGTAAATAATACAAATTGTCCACCAGTTAGTACATCACTTTGTGTTCATAATTCCAATCTGCACCAATTCTTATCAATCTTGTGACCATTAGGTCCGTTCAATGAATTTTTTTATCAAGGGCTTCATCTTTCATGGTCATATTTGGTGTCTCTTCATCATTGGTTGCTTCCTAACCTTTATTTGTTGGCTCTCATCCTACACATCATGATTCAAACAAGTCAAAACACGATGAGAGCGTTAGTGTCATTGCTTGCTTGTTGTGTTTAACACTTGGTTTAGAACTAGATTGGTTATTTCAATGCCAATTCTTAGACAAGTTCAAAAAGTATCTTTGCTAATTCCATGTACATTAGTTATGGTACAATTTGTTTATAATTGTCATAACTTTTGCAATATTTTCATATTAGCATTGATCCCTAATATGCCATATAATTCAATGGTGGATCCAATCATATGTATTAATTCAGTAAGTCTGTCAGTCAGTCAGTGACGGGGTTTTGGGGGGTGGGGGAGGGAGAGGCCGGTGAAGCAGCGGGCGACCGGTGTCAGTCCGTGACGGGGTTGGACCACCACGGTTTCTGCATCGGCCATATGTACAAACCAGGACCTGATCTCCACAAAGCATCGTAGTCGTCCGAAGGGAAGGAATGACGGTCGAATCGCATCCCTCTCCCACCG
>Ga0209208_10004446_pt1 | contig 19860 bp, 5 predicted proteins | sample S1TSphfallax_3_FD_187694 | JGI IMG/M metagenome (GOLD analysis project Ga0209208, IMG submission 187694) | Host-associated microbial communities from peat moss isolated from Minnesota, USA - S1T2_Fd - Sphagnum fallax MG (SPAdes) (version 2) | ecosystem: Host-associated > Plants > Peat moss >...
ATGCCTTATCAAATATGTCATAATTAACTCACATAACCCAAGCTATTAGAAAATGAAGGTGAGGGGGATGAGCTTGCCAGCCAACTAAACCCTAAAACATGAAATATTCTGCTCTTCCACATGCAGCAAGACTGTTGTTTCTGTTTTGCAGGGGGTCACATTCTAACATCATCATGATGCCAACATCATGATCATCATAATGATGCCAATAACATGATTACGCAAAAAACCCATTTCAAGATTTGACCTTTAATTACCCACATGGTTTTCAATCATTCGTCAATGACCTTTTGATGCTCAGGCTAATATAGCTAAATGTGTTCTACCAAGCAAAATTCTTTTTAACGAGTTTTTGTTTATAGCCAAAGTGGCTATCATCCATAGGAAGATGTAGAAAAAGTGGTGATCATCTCTGGTAAGATTTAGCCAAATCTAGCTATAAACCAAATATGAAATACAATTCGTTTATCATCTTTCTATACTTTGGCTACACATTAAAAACCAAGTATAGAAATTTGGCAATTTTCACTATTTTTTTTGGGGGTCACTTCTAGTGAATGGAAAAATCTAAAATCACTTGATTTTTGAATTTTGAAATTTGAATTTCGTTTTTTTGGTAAGATTTTGCCATTAAAAAAGCACTTGTTGCCAAGTAACATTTTTCATGGATTAATGGTGAATTGATGTACTCATAACCAATTGTAAAGTAGTCACAAGCACCCATTGCCCACTAGGGATTTTTTTGGGCAATTTATAACACAAATAAATTTCCACTGTTTAAAGGATTTAGAAGCAAAAAGTAAAGTCATTTCATCATATCTCAAGAACAAAATAAAAGTCATCGGCAATCAGCACCGAAAATTTATAGTGTTTTTATCTTGATGATGAAAGGCATCCAAAGTCACCTGCTCCTAGCCATCAAATTATTTGCAACACATTGTGAGCATCCATTTTGCCATGATCTTTGAAAAAGTTCAGAGTTGTTTCATTGGCCTCTAGTTGCTTCTCAACATCGCTCTTGCCATGCTACTCCTTTGGTGGCACTCTCACTTCATTACTGTATTCACTAACCTTGGAGCATGACAAGGTAGCTTAAATAGAGGTCAAGTTCTTTGGAGATTTTAAGGCATTCCAACTAGTTTGCAAGAATTATAAAGTATATTATAGGGAAGAGAATGTTGATTCCTCGCAAGTTTGGGTCATGATGAGGCTAGTGAATTTGAATTAACATGTCATTTGTTTGTGCACCATTTTGCTTCCAAAACATAGTTTTAAATAGTTTTCTTTTCTTGGTTCATGCAATTTGAAATGATTACGAATTTAACATAAAAGCTTGTTATAATCCCATCCCAAAGCTTTCACATCTTATGTCACTTTGGGAAATGGAGAACAAACCTTGGGTTTGCATTCTATTACAAATCAAAAATTGACAAGGTTATTTACCACCAATATCATTTGACAAACCTAGAGGTGCATCACACTTTATATAATCATTAGCCAACTCCTTCCAATATGGGTGAAAGCACATTCATTTGGTAATAATTTTAGGCAAATGTGGAAAGAACAATTAATAGGTCAACAAGGACACATTCTTCACACAAGAAGAAATGGATGCATTTCATGTCAAATATGAGGTGCTTGTAGCAAAGGTTACGATGGTGAAATTTAATCACCATTTAATGTTTGATTGGATCTAAACTTCAGAAGAGCAAACCCTCTTGCAATAAAGATCTTATTGTTCAAATAAAAAAACAAAACAATAAATATGGAAAATTTTATTAAAAGAAAGGATCAATGGTTGCATCCACGCTAACATGAATTGCACCTAAAATGAATAAACATTTATTGTGACCTAAAAAGATATTGCATTATATTATTGTGTAAATATATGTTTTAAAAGCCTCCCTCCAAATATGTCATGTTTAAAAAATCTCCCCAAAATAAATGCTTTTACAATGCTTTGTTACAAATTATGTTTAATGAATGTTTATAAATATTTTATTCTCATTAGATTTATTCCAAACCATATAACATGTTTCCATAAAATATTTGTAAAATTTTCATGTCAACACATTAAAAACTTATAATATTAATACAAACTTTGATATTAAAATAGGACAAATTACACTTGTGACTCATGTTAATGTGGGTCCACACCTCAATAAGGACATTCATGGAATCCTTTTATAAATAGAATTAGTCCATTAAATTATTTTCATTTTTTCTATTTTTTGTTTTAAACATTCCTTTGTAGTTTTATTAATTTTTTTAAATTTAAATTTAACATTGCATTTATTTTATTTGCAAATTAGCCTTGATTATTGGAAGGAAATTGGTGTTTGTTTTGAGGGGCAATCATAGTTTCCATTTTAAAATTTTGAACATTTGAACTTTGATTGAATTACCAAAACAATAAGTTTCAAACTGAATATTTTTAAATTGATAATTAGTAAATTTTAGGACATTGACATCTTGAAAGGCCAAGTAGGTTCAATAAAAATATTGACTAAATACCTTGGTCAACACTACCTCTACCAAAATACCTTTGTTTTTTTTAATGGATGCCACCTCAATTTGACATTTGGTATTTAAACCCCATTTTGGAATGTCATTGAAGGATTATTTTTCCATTATATCTTTGGCATTTTAGAAGGATCATTATTTTAAACTAAATCTTAATATGATTTTTTTGTGTTTTCCATTACTTTGGAATGTACTTTTGTTTTGTACGACCAGGTTTTAATACATAATAGGAACCACCCAATCCAAGGTTAATGTGTTGTTTTTTACAAAGCATTTATGTAACTTTTATGTACTAAACAATTTCTCCCAAAGTTAAGTGGACTCATACTACATAAAGTATTTATCATCCATTTGATGAAAAATCCTTCAATCCCAAAATGTTGTTCAATGTTAATATCTTTTACAACATTAATTTAACATTTTTTTTCAATGTTTAGAGAAATTAATGTTGAAACAAAAAATAACATGTATTTATTAATGGACTATTTTTTACTATACCAAAGTTTGCATTAAATATTACAATTCGGAAATCATTCATGTGACTTTCAAAACATGATCTATATTAGTGAACCGTATAAACAAAAATAATAACACATTCAATTTTCATGAAAGTGTAACTTTTTTTTTTTTTTTAAATATATAGCAAAAACGTTTTTTTCTTCAAGGAAGTTCCTCAAATCATGTATTTTTAGGGGTCAAAAGTACATTCAAAATACATCAATTTATCATCATTAAAACATAATTTCAATTTTCTTTCAATTCTAAAACTTCATATTCATCAATTATGGTTTAGTTTCACATAGAATAACGAATGTCTAAAATAGAAATACCTAGTCAACAACCATTTACCCAAGTGCTTATATAATAAATGAGCAAATGAAACATTTTGGAATTCCATGAAAGTTATTGAAATGAAAATTCATCAATATGAAAATCTTGTCCACAAAACCAAATTCCATTTCAATTCTTAAAACTATTGTAGTTCATTGTAAAAATCATGGGGGTGCAAGACTTTTGAAAGTGCTTGGCTTGTAATAACATACTTGGATCCATATGCATTTTCTTTTCGGGAAATTGTTTATGTGGCATTTTGAATTTTGTTTGATGTTCAAGGGTGAATACATGATATGGTGGCTAAATTTTGGCAAATAAAACACTCCACAAAAGTACATTGAGTAGTGTTAAAATGGTTGTGTGTTATTTAATCATTAATTAAATAAGAGATTACATAGTGGTTTGAACTAATAAACTCAATATGAAGGACAACCCACCTAGATATTGTCATGCCATTTGTTGGAACGAAAACACTAGAACAAAAATGAGGTGTAGTTCATTAACCTAAATCACTATGGGACTTTAAAACTGAAATAAGTTCATTACATTTTAATGATTTCATCCTTCTTAAAGTTATATCACTATAATATCATTATGTAAACATCGTGTTTTACTATTAATTGACATAATTCATTATTATAATTTACTATAATAAATAAGTTTATTTCTATGTTGTTGTTTTAAATACCCTATGATACTTTATGATATGCCTTATATTATTTTAGGCTACTTTAGTTATTCTAACTTATACCCTAAATTATTATAAGTTATTATAAGTTATTATATATGATTATACATTTAAACTATTATATGTTGTTTTACCTTAAAGTATCCTAGCTAATTTATTATAGGCTTTTTACTTTAAATTATTTTAAATTAAATTATTCAACTAACCTTAAGTTATACTTTAGGTTATTTTATTTTAAGTTAATATATGTTATTTCAAATTTTATTTTAGGTTATTCAAGGTCATCCTATTTTTTGTTATTATAAATTATTTTATCTTACGTGTAACAATTTAAAATAATCTAAAATAAAATATAATGACCTATGGTAAAATAACTACCAAAAGCCTATGATAATACAACCTAGAATATCCAATAATAGCTTATAATAAAATAGCCACTAATAACCATCAATAACCACCAATAGCCATTAATAAAATAACCATGAATAGCCACCAATAAGATAACCACCAATGGCCTACAATATAATAGCCAACAATATCCACTAATACAATGACCACCAATGGCCATTAATAAAATAACCACCAATAACCATTAATAACCACCAATATGATAATTTAACCTAAAATAACCACCAATAGAATAACTATTAATAGCCATTAATAGTCCTTAATATAATAGCCATCAATAGAAGATTAACCAATAGTCACCAATAAAATAACCACCAAACTAATGGCCACCAAACCAATAACCACTAATAAAATAACCAACAATATCCACCAATAGAATAACCACAAGTAGCCTATGGTAATATAGCTTAGAATAACCAATAATAGCAAAAGGTGAAATAATTTTCAATAGCCAAAAATAATTAACAATAGCTTCACATAGCTGATAATAACCTAAAACAAAATAGTTCAAAATAATAAAAAATAACATAAAAAAACCAAAAAAACTTATGATAATGGAACATAACATAATGTGAAATAACAAAAAATAACTTTAAATAATCATAAGTAGTCCTAAATAATGTAAGGCGAATGACTTAAAACAATGAAAAATAACTTCAGAATAGCTAAAATTAGCCTAATATAGGTAATATTATTACATTAGCAAAAACATTATTCATTTATTAAACTTTTTTTTTTTCAAAAGAATGGTCATTGAAATGTTATTAAATATTGATATTCAAAAAACTATTTGTTCAAATGATTTTACACTTTCAAAAAAAAAAAAATGTAATTATGGATATTATTGAAAAAACTTAAAATTAAATTTTAATCATTTCATTTGGACAAACTTTCAATAAAATATGAATTTTCAAAGTATATGTTTTTGTAATGTTTAAAATGAGGTATTTAATAAATAGAATGCAATGTAACATATTATCATAACGAACATGGTGGTTTGATGGTAGTGGTGTTTGCTTTCATCCTAGAGGTCAAAGGATTGAACCTCACAAATGGTGTGTTTGTGGTCAACAATGGTAAGTTGATTGAATATTTTCCTGCGTAGTTCTTTAGATTAAGTGTCTATTTAGTTTGATTACATGGCCTATGTACCTAGAGTAGATAATGTAATGACACGTGTCAACAATTCATAGGCTAAAAATCATGAAATAATCAATAATATTAAATATTAAATTATTTAAATTTAATTGATTTCCATGTTACTTAGTTAATTAATTAGCAATTGAAATGGTTTGGTAAATTTGTATTTCATTTGAAAATAACCTTATTTCACTAGGTAATGATCAACAATTCACTATCCGTAACAAGAACAGGTTCTTATTCACTAAAGGCTTGACTAGTTTCACCATGGTAAAAATGTCTAAATTCATTCAAAATCTAAGGAAGCCAAAGTGAATTAAGATGATTTTGGTGTAGTGAAAAAAAACTAAAAATAAAAATAATTGTAACGTATAGGGACTTATGAGAAAAAAAACCCCAATTTTGATCATTCAAAAGTTCATACCTTAATTTTGGCTTAGGTTTTTGAACCAAGGATTCCACATATGAGTTTGTTATGTCAAATTATTTCATATATTAATAAATGGTTTGAATCCTTATAAATCAGTATTGAGTCCTTATAAATGGTTTCAAATGAAATTCAATGTCAAGATCTCAATTTTATTTCATTCCAATTAATTGGTTAATCCATATTTTCAGTTTTGAAAATTCATTACTAAAAATGAATCTAAGTTTTTAGAAAAAATTATGCATGTGTATTAATGATCAGGTTGTTAATCTAGATATAATGGCCAAGTAACAAATCTAAGCATTTTTTTTTTCCATAGGTGTTCAAACCAAAGGTACCTTATAGAAATCATGTGTGTATGCACAAAGTGAACCACCATACCATCCATGCATTCACCTTAATAACTATAAACCTTGAATCTTTATAAAAGTTGAAAATATAATTTGGCTAGAATTATAAAACCTATGAATATTTCTTAAATAACCTATTGAAACTTTTGTGATCTAGAAGCCAATTGAACTTTTGCACTACAATTTTTTTTATTTGGATCTTTAATTTCTTAATTTTCTTCAATTTCATTCTAATATGCAAAATCTTGACTAAGTTTATAGTGTCAATGTCATTTAGTAACAAAACCCTAAATTTTGATCCACAAATTTTTATGTCCCATTTAGTCATTTTATGAAATGGTTTCACCAAGGATGTTTTCAACCTTAACTTAACTTAATTCATGAAAATCATATTTAAAAGTTCAACATCTAAAAGAAATATTTGTGTGTAGATTGAGAGTTTGGACACTTCAAGTGAATTTAAATTGGATTGTGATTGATGATTTGGTCAAGATTTCATTTTGCATGTGATTCTCAAATAAATTAACCTACATTATTCTTAATTAGTGGTTCATGCCATCACAAATTTACTAGTCTTCACAAGTTCATACAAAAATCGCATAGTTTTATCCAAAATTACATCATAACAATTGCATGAATTTGATTAAAATGTAAATCATACGTACTTCACATCAAGACATCACGAGTAGAAAAGACACATTATTTATATTATATATATATATATATATATAACTTTTTTGTTTTAAAATTTCTTGTGTCATTTTTACATTTTGAAGCCCATGGAATTTTCACAAACATATTGTTTTACAATTTTCAAATAGATTCTATTGAAATTTCATGATATTGAAAGTTTGTGATGTGCCATTATAATAAGGTCTACCAACAGAACTTTTGATTTCAGAAAAATGTGAAAAATGAACACATGACGATTGTTTCTTTTATTTTCATTGATTATTTGTACAACCAAATATAAAAGCATCAAGGAACTTCAATGTGTGATGTGTAACTTGCTTTTTAAAAATGTTTTGGCTCCTCATTCCCCCATTTTTTTTTCTTTTTCCCTCTATTCTTTGTTTCCATGTTCACCATTGTGTGTTTGTGTTTCCACCATCATTTGTTTTTATGGCCCCTTCAAAATTCCCTAGAAATTTCAAATACATGATTATTTAATGAAAAAATCTAACATCAAGGTGTATGCACTATATGGTGGCTCAATTTTGGCAAATACAACACTCCATATAGGTCCATAAAACATGTTCATTGAACATGGTTTTACATTTTAAAATGTAACTATTATAATCTTTGATTATTAAATGTTCACTCACCTTTGAACATTCCCAATACTAGGTCAAAACTACATCATTAAAAGATATTGATATCATTTTCTATGGTAGATGCAATTTGGAAATACTAAAAGAAAAACCTATAAATTATACATGAATAAAACCCCAATTAAATGAAATTGCATTATAGGGGGACTTGGTTAAGAAAATGTTTTTTTTGGGGGCATCGAACATTATTTTGCGAGCAATTTTTCTTTCATTTCATTTCATTTCAAATCATAAGATGTTATTCTTATGACATCTAGCATCTTATGACTTTTATGTCTTTGTCATAACATGCAAGACATAAAAACAAGTTTTTAACACAAGTCTTTTAACATAATTCTTGTAAATAAATTCCATTGGGTGTAGTCATAACCAATGTTTAATTTTCAAACTTTGGATTATAAATAATAATAATGATAATAAATAGATTTTTTTAATAAAATTTTATTGTGAATACATTATGTGCCTATCATAAAAATTTGGAGTCAATCTAATGAGTGAAAAATACATATAAATATTTTTAAATTTATGTAACCACTATTTTAAAACTATTTAAAAGCAACTTAAAATTAGTTTTGACAATAAAAGCACAATTTTTAAGAAAATCTTATGACATATTTTTGGATATTTTAAAATATACACCTTAACATAATAGTATTAAAAAAACCTTAAAGATTTTTAATGTTTTTTGGGAGACATGAAAAAAATTCTAAGAATATTCTTCAAAAAAAATAGCCGTTTAAGACTCTAAGGGGCACATGTGGCTTCTAATAAAATGGTTGGACCCCATTGAGAGTAAATTTTCAACAATTTATTTTTTTCACACAAATTTTGCTTGTATACATGAAAGATTTTAATTAGACCAATGTTTAATTCAATTAAAACAATCCATACTTAATTTGAAGTTCAAAAATCCATTAATAACAAAAACTCTAGTTTGATTTTCTACCAAGGGTATGTTCTAGTATTGGGTGGGTATTTGATTTTGACAACAATCATCAATTCCAATTTCAAAATTTCAAAATTACTAACTTCGATTCTTCTAGAAACAAAAAGAATTGTCAAGTTTAGTTACTGTCAAAAACCTCAAGGAAATGATGGTTTTCATGAAAATACCAATAAGGAATCAATGGTTTCCTAGGTGGTCATTTTTATGTCTTTGGCAAATTAATAATTACATAAAAACCTTATATTTGTTGCAACCTATGTTGGGTGGGTATTTGATTTGGTGTATCATTGTTTGTTTTGATTTTTGAAAGTATTTCAAATCAAATAGTTGTTGATTTTAATTGAAGTGATTAATGTACAAGTTAGGCACTTTCATTTCTAATTGTTCAAAAAATTAAACTTTTTTTTTTTTGTTGAAACCAAATTGTTAAGTTATTGCCAAAACAATTAAGTATGGTTGAAGCCACCCTTGAAGTAGGGTAAATTTATTTCACAAGTGAACTCCCACCTAAAATAAGTCTAAAGGAAATTGAAGTTGAAAGTAAAAACAAGAAAGATAAAATATCATACAACCAATAGTAAGGTAGTTGCAGTAAAGTCATTATGCAATAAATAGGAAAAATTCATAAAAAGGAACTCCATGGATCAAACTATTATTTAAAATAACTATGACCTTATAAAGTCTCTTAAGTCTTTCATCACAATAGATATGACATCAACATATTTTGTCCCCTTTTCCCTATGTTGTGTAAACCTTTTTTTTTCCCCCCCAACTATGATGAATAAATAATGGCCTTGACATTTACTGAAAAATAGATATGGGGTGGCATTCTTTGAACCTAAAATAATAAATTATAAACCCTAATACCCTCTAGAAATGTATAAAGCAAGATGCCCATCGCATAGGTGCACCACATAGGACTACAAGAAATTTTCATATCAACTAGTTTTTTTTATTGCTTTGAAATTGTGAATGACATATGACTAAAAATTCTTCTAGTTGTTTTGGACTAGATGCATGAATGACAAAGGACATTATATGACACCAAATCGAAATAGTATTCACATTAAAATGTGATTTATATCCACTTTTCATCCAATTAAATTTAGCCAACATGGCACAATCATTTATAATATGTTTATATGACTAGAATGTCTAGTGACATATGGCCTACATGTCACTATCATGTGGGATGAATTTTATGACTAAAATTTAAACTTAAAAAATTGACCATTGAAATGTTGACACATGGCAAGCTCAACAAATGACACCACATAGCCTACCTAGGTATGCTTGATCGCCTACTTAGCCTAGGTTAAGCAAATTGGACTAAGTAGTTTAAACTAGGTAGACTAGGCAAGACAACCTAACTTAGTTAACATAAGGTTAAGCTAGGTTGCCTAACCTACCTAACCTATATGGCTTAGGTTAAAAACATGGACTACGTAACCTAGTTGGCTTATGTTAGACAAGTAGCTTAAAATATGATTTAAACTACATATGTAACTTAGAATAAAATAGATTGCTTGTAATAACAAAAAATTAATCCTTTCAATGTGACATTGAATGACAAAGTGCTTACCATTGCACTAGTTTTTATATATGTAATATCACTTCAAATTACCTAATAGTTGAATTGAAACTAATCAATTCATAGCTAATTGAATTCACAGATAACTAATACATTAATAATTAACCAAATTCACTAAGTTTATTCATTAAAGTAGTTTTTTTGTTCATAGTTAGGCTAAGCACCTAGGCTACACTAGGGCACCTAGGAACTTAATGTAGTCTAAGCTAGGCGCCTAAGAACCTAGGCCACCTAGCCTGTTAACTTGAAAGGTGTAAGTGTGAAACTTTGAACCCCTCACCTCTTTTCATTTCTATTGCTTAAAGAACAAGTTTTTAACCATTGGATCACTATTTAAATAAACAAAATGATTTGTCATCGCACATTATTAAGCAAATTCTTCTCCTAACCTATGTGTAAGCTACCATAGGATAGGATTTTAGGCTAATCCTAACTATTCTAAGCTATTATACCTTAGGTTATTTTTGGGTATTTTAAACTAAGCACCCCAAACTATTTTATATTATTGTACATTAACTTATTATCGACTTATCCACCTTAACTATTCAAGGTTGGGTGCAAGCAAGATTTTTTGTACATACTTGCTTCCTTGTTTTCTACTTGAAAACACAAAAAACATTATTTTTGAACTTTTAACCTTCCTTTAACATTTCAAAACAAATGAAACTTTTAGTTTTTTTATGGGCATTTATAGCTTCCCTCTAGCTTTTCAAAGCAATTTGCATCATATCATTTGAACTTGAAAAAATACCTTAAAAAATATCCCCAACAATTACATCATTTTTCAGGGGTTAGGGATGATTTTAATTATGAAAAAAAAATCCATTAACCAAATATATATATCAAAATGTTCACCACATCAATATTGAAGTGCTTGAAATATTGCCCAATACTTGTAAAAACATTTCACCTACTTTCAAGTACTTGAACTTTACTTTTCAAACTATCACAAATTTTAGGTCCAATTCATGTACTTGCAAGTAGTTTAAAAAAACATGATTATAACAATTTAGCTTTTGAAGTCCATTTAACAAGAGTGAAAAAAAAAATACTCAAAAAAAAATTATTATCCTTTTAAATCATCTATTTCTTAATCCTTTTATTCAAAGACCCCAATATTTTGTTGCTTACACTGCTTTTTGTGTAAACTTTACCATGCTTTCACCTGGCTATTATACCCTAGGTGATTTTAGGCATTTCTTGGCCAATCCACCCTAGATTCTTTTAGGTTATTTTAAGCCATTCACTGTAGTTTATTTTTTACTATTCTAAATTATTCCACCATGGGTTTTTTTTTAATATTCGACATTAGGTCATTTTCAACTATTTAAGCTATTAAACATTAAGTTAATTTTAGGTTATTTTACCATGGGATACTATTGGTTATTTTATGTTATTCCAATGTAGGTTATTTTAGTTTTTCTAAGTTATTCCACTTCAAACTATTTATGTTATTCTACCTTAGGCTATTCTTGGGTATTCTAGGCTATTTAACCTTTCGATAATTTAAGTGATTTTACCCTAAACTATTTTTCTTTATTATAAGTTTTTCAACCCTAAACTATTTTATCTTTTTCTTAGTTATTCCACTATAGGCTATTTTAAGTTATTCTAATTTCCAGTATTATAAAATATTTTAGATTATTTCACCTTAAGTTATTTTTTATTATATGTTATTCCACCTTAAACTATTTGACGTTATTGGAACTTACTAAGTTATTTTTGGCTATTCTAAATTATATCACCCTAGGCTATTTTTTAGTTTTTTTTTGTTATTCCAAACTATTTAGATTATTCTTCATAGGTTAATTTACATTATGTAACTTAATTAGGTTACTCTAAGCTATAATAACTAAAAGTATATAATAACCTAAAATGACCTAAGGTAGAATAGCGTAAAATATTCAAAAAAATATAGGGTAGTGTAATATTAAATTGTCTACAATGGAATATCCTAAAATAATTGAGGGGGAAATAATTTAAAATAAGCAAGAAAAGCCTAAGGTAGCTAAAAACTTTTAAATAACGTATGGTGGAAATTTTTATAATAATTTGTAATTGATTAATATAAAATAATTGACCATAGCCTAAGGTGGAATAACCGAAAATTATTGAAAATAAATTAGGTTGAAATAACCTAAAATAGGTAAAAATAAAACACTAAAAGAAAAAAACCATTTTTTAACAAACCAAATTTAGACTGCATGTCAAGTTCAATTTGCCCTTGACTACATAATTATATTTATTTCAACAAATTCTACATGGCCTACTTCACACCTCAACTTAATCGACTTTTCAACTAGGTTGGTAAGTGTATGGTGTTGACCATCATTGCCAATTGACCATTGATTTTTTTTTAATTAATAAATTCAAAGTCGAATCATAGTGGAGAGATCCACTTTCAAAATTTGTCAGGCTCTATTATGTCAACCTTTTCACTATCTTGGTTAGCCTTGTTTATGGGTGGATGCATGTTGGAAAATTTTATGGATGAAATAATGTATGTGTTTTCCACTATGGTTCAACTATGATTTGACTTTAGGTTCAACTTAATTGCAAAATTTTTACAACTTTGTTGTGATTAGTTTCCAACTTTGATAATTTTAGAACTATTTAATTTTGAAGTCAATAACTATCATTACATTGCACCTTGCCATTAAAAACACTAAATTTGTTGGAAATTTGTTATTTCATGGTGTGTAGATGTAATAGAACATTAGAAATGGGAGAATACAAACATATTTGTCTAAAGTCATTGGGCATGGTATTGGAGTGGTTCAAAAATGTGGAACATTAACTTGACATGTCTTTGTTTATTAAAACAAACATCTACATACTAGATTGTATTTCAAGGCTAAGTTGTTTTGATTCATTGAGTAACAACAACTCCTCCCTAAAAAGAAATATTGCACCAACATTACTTGGAGTGGTTGGTGCATTTGGCATTCCCCCTCGTGCATCCAATACATTTCCATTTTCATTTGTGTTGATGTACTCCCCATAGGTTTTTAAGAACACACGTTTGTTACATGACTCCTTATGCAATATAACCTTCCACCATGGGTTGGAAAATTATAGGAATAGAAAACTTGTTGAAATCATGATGGGAAGACAAATGATTCATTTCCATTCACCAACATATGTCAAAAGTTGGCCATTAAAAATTTGGGTTCATCTTGTTTATAAGTTGGATTACCCCAACTATATAATTATGGTTAATAATTAATAAATATTATTTAGTTAATGATTAAATAATTAACTATTCATGAGTTAAATTATTTAGTTAATATTAATGATTATTTAAAACTAATTTAGTATCTACAAATTAATTTAATAAGTTAAATTTTTTAATAATTTATAGTTAATATTCAAAAATACCAACCAATTAATAATTATTTCGTTAGATAGTCAATTTCAAACCTAATTACTTTTTATTTAATTAGTTGATCACTAGATTTTTGAAAGGTTTATTTTTAAAAGTTGAATAATATTTTTATTTAAGTTTTTTAATACATAGAAAACTATAACATTTTATAAGTAATTTCAAAATAATTAAATACATTAAAAATTTATTGATTAATTTGATTTGTGAATATATAAATTAATTAAATATCAAATTACTATTTCTTGAAGTACTAAGTACTTGCACACATGGCATGCACCAAAGCTTTAAGTATAAGATCAAGCTAGGTTTAGCTTAGGTGCTTCATGGTTTAGCTTTTAACTTAGGCACCATGTAAGTTAAATTAATTAATAGGAATTAACTACTAATTATTTGTTAAATTAGGATCATATTATAATACTTTAAATTATAAAAATTATAAAAATATAACTAAGTTAGTTTAGAATTATTACAATCTAACATTTGAAAATATTAATGTTATTAGATTAATGTATGTATTTGTCCTAATTTTTATGGTTAATGAAGTCTTTAAATAATTAATATTATTCAAATTTTAGTGTTTTTATCAATTTCATTACAATAAATTAAATATTTTTATGAAGATTATTCCCTATTAGTTAGTATTATCTACAATAATTAGTAGGCACATTAAACTAGTTAAATATTATAGGTAGTTATTTTAGTCTAGTTAGTAATTGGATATTAAGTACTTGGAATCACTCAACATTGAACACAAGCGTAAAAACCATTACAAAATTTTAATATTTTCTTGATTTTGTAACCAAATCAATAACGATTTTAATGTCATTGGAAATGAAAATTGAAGGATTATAAATTTTCTCTAAACACCAAAAGCAAAGGAGCAAGGGAAAAAACATGAAGAGGAGGAAGAGGACATTTATGATATTTTGTTTCAATTTTTTTGAAGAAAAAGTTTTAACCTTCTTTATTTTCAAACCCCTTATCTTTCTCATTTTTAATCCATTTTAAGTGATCTAAAATCCTATGACTAAAGATACACAAGACGTTTTTGTCGTCAAAATGCAACAAAACAACAACAACAAAATTATCTCAACATTCGAAACTGTGATATTTTGTTTCAAATGTTTTGAAAAAAAATTACAAGTAGACTTATGGTGCATTATAGTCGCATTCTAGTTGATATTAAACACTTAACTAACTTCAGATGGTTAACTTTAATTTAGGGAAGCTTAAGCACCATGTAAAAAAATTGTAGTTGTAATTTAATTGATATTTTGTTTCAAATGTTTTGAAGAAAAAACTTAAAGCCCTCTCAATTTTCAAACCCCATATCTTTTTTGGTTTCTTTTCATTGATTAAAAAACTTATGGGTGTATTAATTAGATATTTACGAAACCTCTTTCAAGTCCAAATGCAACAAAAGAATGACATAAAAACTTAATCTCAATATCCAAAGTACAACTTAATTAACTAGGGTAAATAGGCTTACCACCATACACTTAAGATTTCAAAGGAAATCGACTTTTACCCATTGCTCTTTTTTTTGTTGTTAAAATAAATTTTGTAGCCTTCCTTGTAACACTTTTAATGCTACAAAAAAAATTCAATTCGGTCAAAGAACAAGGAGGATGTGGGTTGTTTTGTGCAAGGGGTTCATGTTTAGTGATAGATTTGTTAAAATAGTTTCAAATTTTAAGATTAAATTGCTTTGTCATTGTTTAGTTGCATTTGGATTTCAAAGAAGTCTTTTAGATCGCTAGTTGGCACACCCATAGTTTTCTAAATCACTCAAAACAAACTTGAAATGAAAATTATATGGAATTTCAAACTAGAAAGGTTTAAAGGTTTTTTCCAAAACATTTCAAACAAAATATCATAGTTTTGGATTTTGAGATTAAACTATATATTGTCATTGCTTTACTACATTTGAAGTTCAAAAAGGTATTCTAAATTGGTAGTTGGTGCACCCATAATTTTTTCAATCGTTCAAAACGAACTAACAATGAAAAAAATATGACAATTTTGGAATTTGAAATTAAACTATTTTCTCATTGCTTTGTTACATTTCAAGATCAAAAAGATATTGTAGATCGCTAATTGGTGCACCCATAGCTTTTTAGATCATTCAAAATAAAGCTAAAATGAAAATAATATGGGGTTTTAAATTTAAAAAGTGTAAAGTTTTTTTTGCAAAACATTTGAAACAAAATATCATTGTTTCAAATGTTGAGATTAAATTATTTTCTTATTGTTTTGTTACATCTGGAGTTCAAAACATACTTATAAATCACTAGTGGGTGCACCCATAACTTTTTGGATCACGCAAAACAAACTTAAAATGAAAAAGATATGGGGTTTCACACTAGAGATGGTTTTAAGAAATTTCTCTAAAACATTTGAAACAAAATATTAAGTAGAGTGCAATTATAATTTTTATCCCATAATGTTTGTCATAACTTCCAAGTTTGTAAATTACATAAAGAAGTTGGTGCACCAAGTGTTTTCAAAAGGTGAAGTTGGCACCTAGGACAAACTAATAAAGCCTACTTATCTACCCTAAGTCTAAATAGCATTGTGGTTTACTTATTTACCTAGGCCTATCTACCTCCCTACCTACGTATAGGTTAGGGAAGTATATATAAATAGGTAGGCCTAGTAGGTAAATACTTATCTATTTATTTTGAAGTGGACCTACATACCTAAACCTAAGCCTACACATAATTTCAAGTAGGACACGTGTCAACAAACTATTGCTTAGATTTTGTGCCTAGACATAACTTTGAATAAGGCCATGTGGCAACAAACTATTGGTTAGACTCTTTGATTGGTCTAATTGTAACATAGTTAAAATTACAATTTGATGACCTAATTAGAATGTAGTTGAAATTTCAATTCATTCTTTGATGACATCATGGTTTATTAATGGATGAAGTTCATCCAATGGGAAGTTACATAAAATGACAATTTTTAAAGTTGGAAAATAGTTGAAAGTTCAATTTTGAGATTTAGATAAAAGTGGATGAGCTTCATCCAAAAGTCAAAAATGTTTCGTCAACTAATATATTTGTTGTTTTCAATTAAAATCTTGTCACCACAATGTTCGTTGAAAAATTGACATTTGTAAGTAGGCTTTGATTGTGTTGTGGGTTTAATTCAACATTATCAACTATTTTGGTAAGTAGTTGAAAACACCATTTTGAGTTGAAAAACACATTTGATAATTGGAAGTCACATTTTCAACTTCAAAGTGTAATTAAAATATAGTTAAAACCATAGTTGTAAACCTCCATTTTTTTCCTAATGTAAGATACAATAGCCTAGGCTGGAACAACTATAAATAGTTTAAAGTATAATAACACAGGATGGAATAACCAAGAATAGTCAACAATAACATAAAGCAAAATAATTAATAATAACATAAGGTAAAATAACTTAAAATAGTTTAAATTACAATAGTTAAAAGTATTTAAAACAACAAGATTTTTTTAATTATTTATTTTGATGAATTATTTTAATTAATAATGAATTATGTCAATTAGTATTGAAACATGATGATTACATTGTGACATTATAGTAACATGTAACTTTAAGCAATGTGAAATGATTAAAATGAGGTGAACCTATTTCATTTTAAAAGTTCAATAATGATTTAGGCTAGTGAATAGCACCCCACTATTGGACTAGTGTATGAAATGGAATCACATTTTAATAAACATCTATTTTAATATATTAAACTTGTGACATATTCAACCTATCATAAGTTATGTAAACTACCTAAGTTATTAATTTAGGCGCCCAATGGCTACTAGGTTACCTTAAGGCTATTAAGGTGTTACCTATGAAATAAAATACATAAGGCCCTACCTAAAAGTTACTTAGGTTATTCGGGGGTTGCCTAGGCTACTTAAACAACCTAGGGGCTGCCTAGGTTGCTTATGGATTGTTTATAATGACTAAGGTACTTAAAAGCCTACCTAGGGGTTGTTTATACTAACTAGGGTACCTATGGGCCTACTTATGATACCTAAGGGGTCCCTAAGGTTTGATTTGACTAACTAAAATACCTAGAGGCTTACATAGGGATGTTTAAGTCACCTATGGGTTGCTTCAGCTACTTAAGCTATTTTGAACTACATTTAAAAATCATAGTTTTGTTTTTTAAGAATTTTAATTATAAAAAATACCCATTTTTGACGTGAATCAAAATGACCATTTAGTCATATTGAACTAAGTTATTTTTAACATTGATTTGACTAGTGGTTTGCTGTAAGTTTAATGGTAGACCATTTAATTGGTCAAATTGGACAACAAAAATTACAAAAATTGATTTTTTTCAACAAATTTGTAAATTTTTAATGTTTGCCCAAGAATATAATTAAATGTAGGCAAGTAGGTAAGTAGATCATAAATATTAAGTATGTAAATAAATAGGTAGGTAGGTAGCTACCACCTATTCACCCACCTAGGTCGTAGTATGTAGCCATACATACAATAGCTTAGTTTTTAGGTACCTAGGTTATACACCATCTTAACATAGCCCCTAGGCATGTAAGGAATGGGAATTGAACCTTTGGCCTCTTTGGCCACATATCAAGCTCTCAACCAAATCATGACACTCTTATGTTTTAATAATAAAACTTGTTATTAACATGTATGATTCAAATTTTCTTACACATCTAAATCTTGAAATGCATTTTCTTTTTCATATCTTGTTGAAATTTTTTTAAATGAACACTTGGTTTCAAGCTCTTTCAAAAATTTATTCATTGATTTGGACATAATATATGAAATTTAAAATCATTTGTAAAAATAGCTTTCTTGAAATTGAATTGTCTTAACAAATTTACCTTATATTATTCTTTCAAGATTTGTAGTAGTGTAACTAGACTTGATAAGTATGTATTATTAAATATGTATTAATAAGTATTAGGAATTAATTACTAACTACTACCTAGTACCTATTAATACTTACTTAGTAGTACACTACCTGTATTTAAGGTGGTAGGTACCTAATAACTAGTTTACCTACTTGATAGTATCCTCTATTTATTCATATTTAATAAATTTGGATATGAAACAAGAAATTCATATTTAATACAAATTATTATGTTTGAATATGTATATGAAAATTTGTTCAAACATCAATATATTCAAACAATTAAAGGTGCAAAAAATTACATTTGATTTAAACAATTTTTTGGACGATTGATTATGATTATCAATATGATTTGAAATCAAAAGATTTGTCAAAAAAGTTGAACCATATGTTCACACGTGATCATGCCACTTTATATTTGGCGTTTGCCGAACGATGCCGAATTTAACTAAATTCGGCACAAGGTGAAAGTTAAATTCAGCGCGATTCGGCAATGTTTATTCAGACAATATTCCGAGTAGAATTAGACCTTCAGGCTGTGTATATGACGATACTGCTTCGCATGGAGGATTCCTTTGAGGCCTGATCAGTCAAACTCATGCGGTTCTTGTTCTTCTCATACTTCACCACCGAAAAGTCGCTCTCAACAGTGGATGTATCGGGAAAGATGGTCGCCAGACCACCGACGAATTTCTCCAGCAACAGATACGTGTTGTGGAGACCGATCCAAGCATCACGGTACGCAGCGCTGTCGTCGAAGTTGTCAATGGAGCTCTTCACATTGGGTTGGCGGCGGTACGAGTCACACAAAGCCTTGTGCTGGCGCCCAATATTCTCAATTTCCTCGTTGCTGAAAGTGTAATCAAGGCGCTCCCTATGGCGCTGCAGATAAACGCAGAAGTCGCGGGGTAGAATGCGGACAAGCTGATGGGGTAGAAACATCGGGAGTTGCGTTGATATAGGCCTCGTTGTCTTCGGTTCTCTCTGCAACAACGGCGGTAATGCCATCCACCAATTCGAGGATGGCGGATGCTGACAATCGCAAAAGTGTCTCATGATGCCCGCTGTCCATTGCGGAGAGGCGATCTTTGACGAACATGCCTAAGTCCTCCATACAGCCACTGACGGTAGCGAATGCGACCGCATAATCGCCCGAATCAGAAAGCTGGTGCGTCGCCTCGTCGATCACGCCGCGCTGTGCCTCCATCAATATCCCAACTATCCCAACCTTGTTGTTGATCTCGAGCACCACGCACTTCAACGTGTGATGTTGGTTGCACAGCAGCGCGCCATGCCTCTGTAGGGATTTGCACAAAATGGCAGCGATGCCCGCGATCTCATGGACGAAGAGCATCAGAATC
>Ga0209208_10004447_pt1 | contig 19859 bp, 8 predicted proteins | sample S1TSphfallax_3_FD_187694 | JGI IMG/M metagenome (GOLD analysis project Ga0209208, IMG submission 187694) | Host-associated microbial communities from peat moss isolated from Minnesota, USA - S1T2_Fd - Sphagnum fallax MG (SPAdes) (version 2) | ecosystem: Host-associated > Plants > Peat moss >...
CTGTCGAGCTCTGAACATTCGGGAGTCTCGGAGGACTCCAAATCCCCAACTTTTCCAAGTGTTGGGCTTCACCCCCACACTTGGCCAAGTTAGGGTTGCGACAATGTAGAAAGTCAGGTAATCTCGACCATGGAATGATCAAGTATGAACAATATTTGTGGAAGCCATGCCCATTTGTTTGTTTCTTCACCTAGCAAAATTCGCGATAACTGAAATGACCTTGGGGAGGGTGTTGCAATTCAATGTATAAACATGCAAATTTTTATTGGAAACAACTTGAAATCAAGCAAGAAATGAAACATTCAAGGTTCATGAGATGGAACAATTGTATTAACTAACTAAAAGATTACAAAGGTTGTATGCTTCAACATCTACAATGCAAACTATGACTTGTAACAACTAACAAGGCTTGAAGGTTCTATGTGCATTCAAAATCATGAAAGGAGAGAATAAAAGACCATTCAAGAACACTCCACTATATACTATCTCCAAACCCTAAAGCAGCCGCCATTTAACCCTAACCTAGCCGCCGCTTAACCCTAACCCTAGTCGCCGTCAAGCCCTAACCCTAGTTGCCACCAAACCTTGGCCGTCGCTAAGCCCTAACCCTAGCCGCTACCAAACCCTAACCCTAGCTGCCACCAAGCCCTAAGTAATTTTCATTTCTAAACCCTAGCCACCACTATTCAACCTAACCTAATTACTACAAGGATGAAAATACTATTCATCCTTTTGATGAATGTTTAACACATTCATCTCTGTTGGGAATTAGAAACGAATAATATTTCTAACAAGTTTCCACTTGGCGCATCAATTCGAATGGAGAACTTCATAGATACAACATCAATTTAAAAATCCATCATTTTTGTAACAACATTAAATAAAACTGAATTACAAGCGTGCAACATGAAAAAAAATAAAAATGAAAACTTCCACTCAAATTGTGACAATAATCAAAGTACAACAAATATAAGTGGAAAAAATTAAGAGATATTATGCTTTGCTTGAAAGGAGTGAATTCCTTCCATCCACGAGGTTTAGAATATTTGATGTTGTTGTCAATTTTGTATATGTTATAATGAGATCAAACACTATTACTTCACAAACTTTATTTTTCTTCCCTAAAAATGGATGGATAATTCTTCCTTGGGGGAATTCAGTGGATGTCAAATAACTAGATGCGCCATCTAGGTTAGGTTTTATGATGAAATCCATTCCTACACATAATACTAAACACTACTAGAAATTTTGGGTTTTACAATTGTCTTTTGTAACTAAAATTCAGTTGCATGCGACACATGTAATTGCAAATTTGTGTAGTTACATAAGACAAGTTGCACATGACATCCAGTTGCATTCGACATTACGTATGCAACATGTATATACGGTCTTAATATACATGTTCATACATACATACAAATCCAAATGTAGTTACACCTTATGTGCAACTTTCCTTACAACTATAATGCAACTAATCAAAATATGACACATGTTTAAAAATTAAACAACTAACTTATGGACATGTGTCACTATTTAAATTTTGTGTGTTCTCAAAATTAAAAATTCATTGGATTAATCTCAATCATTGAAGTTTCTGCCACTAGGATGATGACACGTGGCACACCATGGAACGTTCATTGACCATTTGACACATGTTCATGTAACACCAATTGTATGGTGACACGTGGCAATCAAAACCCACCTATTTTTAAAAATTTAAATATTAATCAATGAAATTTAAATCGTCCAATATATGGCTAATAAGATATTGACACGTGGTGCATAGGTAGCTAGGTAATAATTAAACCCTACTAAATAAGTTTACTTAGGTATGCAAGTAGGTTAAAAAGTAGCTAGGCTTAGGTTGTATAAGTAGGTTTAAAATAATCCGATTTTAATTTTAGGTTTAACCATTTCACAAGGGTCAAGCTTTTTTCATTCATTCATCCCCAATGGCACTTAATATTTGGCTGATACATAACTATTTCTCATACTTATATGCTGAGCCAAATAGAATTTGAAGCCAAAGGATATAGGTTAAAACATTCCATTGCAAACCTCATGAATCAACCTAGTTGCACATTACATGCAACTGCTGTATTAGATTATACCAGCCAGGGCAGGGCTCTATTGCATTTGGTGTCCAAAGAAAACTTGAAGCCCTCCTCTTGGCGCATCTAACAAACTAAGAATTATTGAAAACAGATTAGAAATGAGAAAGTTATGGCCCCCCAAAGTAAAGGGGGTCAAAAGCTCCAAAAAAAAAACTATTGAACACTACAAAGGCCGGTTCTTAAACATCCAGAAAGTTCATTTTATGTTGTTTTTTTGCTATTAGAGTTCCAATGTGATTTTTAGGAATTCAGGTGGCGCTCCTATAACATTTTAAATCGTTTAAAATGAACAAGAAATAAGAAAGTTATGAGGTTTGAAAGTAAGAGGGGTCCAAAGGAAAAACAAAAACAAAAACGTTTTGTAACTTGGAAAGCTTATTTTTCTTCTTGTTAGTTTTTCATTACTCCTTTTCTTTTGCACTTCAAAGATGATTATAGGATATTTTAAATGATTATGATTATTTAATGAAAATATTATTTTAATATTATTATCTAGCTTAAATTAATAATTAACTTAGGATGTTTATATACTTGTAGGTTATTAGTGTAGCCTATTTCAATTAATATTTTAACATAAATAATAAAATTTAAATATGTAATACCTATTGAGTATATATACATATATTGATTATCATTATAATTAAAATAAATGTTTAATTAATAATTATGATTATTTATAATGAAATTTAATATTATCATATTAATTGATTTTGAAAAAAAATTAAATCAAATTTACATTTTCTGAAAAAAAATTCCAAAATAAAATAAAACAAAACATATTTAAACCATGCTTTAATTTAATTTAATTTAGCATAATTTAACCATTGTTAATTTTAGCCTAATTTAGTTTAGCCATACATATTTTAACCTAACTAAATTGAACTAGATTTATTTTATCCTAATTTAATTTAGCTTAATTTAGTTTAGCCATAAATATTATGGCCTAACTTAATTTAACCATAATTAATTTGGCCAAATTTAATTTAACCATATTTAATTTAGCCTAATTTAATTTAACTTAATTTAATTTAGCCATAATTAATATAATCTAATTTAATTTAACCCAACTTGATTCAGCCGTAATTAGTTTGGCCTAATTTAATTTAACCATATTTAATTTAATTTAATTTAATTTAGCCATAATCATTTAAGCCTAATAAATTTAACCATGGTTAATTTTATCTTAATTTAATTTAGCCATAATTATTTTAGCTTAATTTAATTAAGTATGGTTAATTTAGCCTAATTTAATTTAGTTTCATTTATTTTAGCCATTATTAGTTTAATTTAGTCATGGTTAATTTAACTTGATTTAATTTAGCTTAATTGAAATTAACCATAATTAGTTTAGCCTAACTTAATTAACCATGGTTAGTTTAATTTTTTTGTTTATTTAGCCTACGTTAGTTTAGCCATGGTTATTTAAACCTAGGTTAGTTTAGGCTAGCCTAAGTTAGCATGGGGTTAACTTAGTACTAGAGGTACATAACACTATTGTATATAACCTATGTAGATATATTAAGTGTAATAATTTAAGTATGTATAAGTTTAGGCCATTATTTTTATGACACGTGTTCATGTTGTATAGATTTAGTTGCATGTTAGTTGCACACACAACCATATGGCCCAAAGATTATATAATACCAAATTTGTAGTTGCAAATATGATCAAGATAGTTGCAAATGACAATTAATTGCCTGCCAGTTGCATAGCGACTGGTTGCAAATGACAAGATTTCTAGTAGTGAAACTCTTTATGGAAACATTATGCCTTGAAAATTGTGACAATTTTAAAAACATTTCAGGGTTCCCAAAGGATGTCTCCTCAGGATGGATAGTGGTTGGGGAGAAGATGGGGCTAGGGAGGGGATGTGAGCAAGAGAAATGATGTTCCTTAGGGAAAAGATGTGTCCCTTGGGATGGGAGAGGAGAAAGGGTTGGGGAGAAGACATTCCCCAGGGAGAAGATGTGTCCTCAAGGATATGAGACCAAGGACAAGATGATCCCTAGGGAGAAGGTGGGCGGGGAGGGGCTGATGGGAGGATGTGGGCTGGGGAGAAAACATTCCCTAGGGAGAAGATGTCTCCCCGGGGATGGAGGAGGAGATGGGGTTGGGGAGAATACGTTCCTCAAGGAGAAGATGCGTCCCTGGGGACATGGGGCCAAGGAGAAGACGTTCAGAAGGTGGGCCTAGGGTGGGGATGTAGGCTAGGGAAGACGTTCCGCACGAAGATGATGGGGCCGAAGATAAGATGTGGGCTAGGGAGAAGACATTCCCTGGAGAATGGGATCGGAGAGGAGATGAATATCTGGGGATGGATAGTGGCTGGGGAGGAGGTGGCTTGAGGATGGTTCTTCAGGGAGGAGATGGGGCTAGGGAGAAGGTGGGCTTTGGGGGAGGGCTTGGGAGCCAGAGAGAGGGATTTGGAGTGGTGGGAAGGTGGGAAAAAAATTGTCTTTGGGGGAGCTAGGGTGAAGCTTGATTGTAATGGGTGAGCCAAAGGAAATGGCAAGTGGGCTTCGAGGGGTTGGGGCGCTCCAACCAGGTTTGATTAACCAAAGTGAGGTTCAGGTCATCAAGGTCTGCAACCTTGATTGTCAAGGTGCATCATAGATTGTGTTGTATTTAATTCGTTGCTACTGTTTAGTATTTGCCTTTTGGGAGTGCCCCAACTTAAAACACATTTTTTTGTGATGGGCCGGTCAAAAAAGCCCATCGCCAAGACAAAGAAATTGAATTTTTGGGGTCCTCACAACTAATTATTCTAGAACTAACTAACGTACCCAGCTGTGATCACTAGGAGATGAGTTTTGTGTGCAAAATGACCAAGAGGGCCAACGAATTCAGGGGGCAAAAAATGGGTCACAGAATAGCCACCCCTTTATTAGGGTATGAATGATAAGTTGATGTGTAGTCTTTTTGGTGTGAGCGGCCTAATTCTGATGATGCTCATGAGCCATATTGTGAAGCCATCTTTCTAATCTAACCAAGTGGCCCTTGCCTTGTGTTAATTTAAGGTCCACTTGGCTTTTATTATGGTTGGAAATTGACACGCAGACTGTTCAATTAGTGAATGGCTGCGTGGCATGCAATCAGTGGTTGTATATTAGGTGATGAGAGGAGCCAGATTACCGAATATAGGAATATAGTTGAGGTACTAGTGAGTCGAGACTATTTCTAAAATCCAGCTCCTCAGGACGGTGATGGGGTGTAACCAGTTTCTGGACCCATGAGAAAGAGACAAAAAAACTAGAGGAGAGGACGAAGAAAACTATAAGTTATAGACCCCCCTCCTCTGAACCAATGAGCAAGTGACACGTTGGACAATGCAGTCCAGAAACCAGTGAGATTGTTGGAACCAGTGCTAGGTTGGTTATTTGATTTCTCTGATAACCAGTGTTGGCTGGATATACTAGTGGGTGTCGGTTATTAACCTTTGTGCGTATCCAGATTTTCCCTTTTTGCCATATCCAGCATTGTAGCTAACCAGCAGACTTAAGTCCTGTGTATATCCTTATGCATCTGTATATTCATCTCAACTACCAGCTTGCAATATGCATATTTGGTTGTAACTTTTTATATGATTTTGGGTATGAATAATATCTTAGCCAGTTATTATACATGCAGGGTTTTTGTTTGGGGTAATTGGGGTCAGGGTTGGACTGTGGTTGGGGCACAGAGCTTGCGATGCAATGGTCAGAGTTCTTTAAAAGCTAGGGTTCAGCTCTTCATAAATTACTTTAATTTAGGAATGTGTACATCTTGTGTGTGAAAAAGAATTGTGATCATCTAGATTTTGAATAAGCATAACCTTTGTATGCATATGTAATTAATTTAAATTTAAAATTTAACAGATTCATATTTGTTGAAAGAGCAAAATTGAACTTGGATTCATGTCCACCTTATAAATAAACTGTCAAAAATTTATGCATATATATTTTCAGAATATAGCTTATTGATATCTGAACTGAACTTTAAAGTGTGATATCCAACTAACAATACTAGTAACCTTCAATTTTTGATTTTTTAGAATCGAAGAACCTCCACTTTTGGGTATTGAAAAAACCCTCAAAAGAGTTGAGGATTTTCATGAAATGTCCAACAAACAACAGACAATAATATAGATGGTTCTTTGATCAGTTTTTTGATTTTTGAAAATCATGATTATATATAGAATAATATATTCTATTATATATACATAAAATTGTGGATCATTGGGTGCAATTTCTAGTAAGTGTCCAACACTAATTGTAAACTGGCAAAATTTAGTGCAAACAACACAAAAAAAAGTGTTGGTAACCCCCTCAGAGTGGAGCATTACCCCATGCAAATTACCAGCAAAAAAAAATCGCAGAAGATTAGTTAATTTCTTTTTAGCATGAGACTTTGTTGGTATCCACTAGGTATAAAAGAAAAATTTAAACAAAAGCAAAAATGCCTACCAGAGTGAACATTTCACTTTTTGTGAAAACCTCTGTCAAGATTTGTAATGCATTTGGAGGACCATTCATCGAGCTTAAAAACTTGTGGGGCATTTTGAAAAACAACTTTTTGCTTGCGTTTTGAGTGTGTAAAAGCTTCAAAGAACTTTTAGTTGTGCTTGTTTCAAACTTTGATGCCTCTACTGCATTCTAAATTTTTTTTGCTACAAAGTTATATTAGGGCGGTCTTCAATGCTACTACATTTTTGTTTGTTGCAAACTTGTGTTAGGGCAGTCTTTTAGAAGTTTGAAACTCATGTTCACTAGAGCTCACTGGAGTCATAAGGTTGTTTAGGACAAAATGCTCTTATTCCTTGTTTCAATTGTGTGATACATTTGTGAGCTTCAAACTAGTGTTGGGTGGTTCTTGTCTTTCATGAAGAATCATACATGAAGGTCATATGTACACTATAATCTTTGGTAAGGAATTTGATCTTGCCATCAATGACATTTTTTTTTTAATGATTACATGCTTTGAAACCTTCACAAATTCTCATGTGTGTGATTTGTATATAATTTGGCCCAAATGTCATTTGTGATTAGTTTATTGAGAAGATTTTGTTTCCACCAAAAACCATGTAGATCCATTCTCTCATCAATTTTGCAATTTCCACTTGGGAAAATACTTCTGTTTTTTTCTAATGAGATGCAAAAAATTGTAGGGTACATTTGTTTGGGAAAAACTAATTTATATTTATTAGCTTACTTCATATAGATTTCACATTGTTGTACCATGAAATTTGTCACATTAACACATTTGTTGCCACATGTTTGAAATTGTGGTGCAAATTATAGTCAAGCATAAATTTTAGCACAAAAAAATTGTTATTACACAAACAAAAAGTATTTTCTAAATTTGTGCCAAAAGGTTATGACCACAAATTACTTGACCCATTTCAAGATAGAATTTTTTTTGACATAATCAATTGGATAAACCAAATCAAAAGAAAATATGCCACCTTCACCCCCCGACACAAGCAAATATATAGTAGCCAAACACTTTACCTAAACAAAATGAAAAAGTAAAATAAAATTTAATGAAATTGTGTAACCAAGGAATTTTATGTGCAAGATAAGCTCCACAAAAACCCATAGTTTAGAGAATTTAACTAGGTCTCCAACTATCACCCATACATTTCCAACAAGTTTGATATCAAAAATTACCCCAAAATTTTACAATCATGCTAAGTTTTTTCCCTTTGGGCAAAGTTAATAAATTCAAATATACTTTCACTATCAAATGGGTAGATTATTCATTGAAGAGAATTGGGATGCAAATTGAAATTCCATTGAATTCAATTCAAAATGAAATCCTGAATTTGAATTGAATTCAAGTTGGATGCAATGTCATTTGATATTTTCATTTGTATGGAACTTAATTTCCACAAAATTACTTAATATTCTCATCAAGAAATTGTCATTGGTAGAGTGTAATATCATGAAGCCCAAGTTTGATAAGTATCCAATACTATGACCAACTTGGTATGTTCAAAAGTTAGTACTAGACTGACAATGGTTAAATCACATACTAATCCAAGACTCAAAATATGAAATCAAAGGGTAATTTTGAAACGTCAAAATATATTATTATCACTCTAGGCGATGAGGATTTTCATGAATTCCTTCAACGAAATTATACAATTACATCCATCTAGTTTTTGGCTAGGATTTGGATGAAATTAAACACCATCCATGAAGAAAAGAGGTGTCGACAAATAATTCATCCACATCTATTCAGGTATTGAGGGCAACTCCGGTAGGAAGTATAACTCTGGCCTGGGCAGCTGGTTGTTAGTTGGTAGGTAGTAAAATGCGAACCCCATTTTCCGGTTCTTTCTGGTTTGCTGAAACCCTTTGAGGGCCGCATGCAGCTGTTGGAATCGAGATTTGAAGCGACTTGAGCAGCGTGTGGGAAAGTGTACAAACTTTGCACTAGGATGATGAGATGGGACGCAACAAAACTGAAATAGCGTAAACTTTGGAATCAAAACTTTTGATCAGTCACAAACGTTGAACCTCAAATCCTAGCTGTTGCTTCAACTCACAAACGTGACGTTTAGGGAAGAAGCACATGCACGCATGAGCAGCTGTGCTGAATTAAAAAACCAGGATCTGATGCTGCAGGTTCGGTACTACTCAAGGATCAATCCGTGTGACAAAGTCTGTGACCAACTGACACATTCTTAAGAGTTCATCACGATCCGCGTGAAGTTGCATCAAGCCTATCACAGCTGAGTCTTCCCATATACATTCAGGATTTCAATAGATCCACAGTATTGAGATTGCCTTGAGTTGATCAGCAGCAGGCCGGGGCGGCAGCAGCAGCAGCAGCAGCTTCATGTCCTTTTAAGTCCTCAGACAACTCTTCTCTTTGTATATATTGAAACAGTAGAAATGGGGTCTAGTAAAGGTTCTCAACTCTCTGGAAAACCGAGAGCTGGCATCAAGGCGCTAGTATTACAACGGCCCCAGTATTCACAGATGGTCAGCAGTGCCCTGACTGACCTGAAACAGAACAAAGGCTCCAAAGTGTCAACGATCATCAAGAAGGTTCATAGTACCTGGGGTGAACAACTCCCTTCTGATTACAAAAAATCCGTAGGCAAAGTCATCAACAGGCTTGTCAAGTTGGGCAAGCTTGAAAAAGATGACAACGACCGATACGCACTTACTGCTACCAGAAAGTAAGCAAATTTTTATCAAGTTCTATAACTACCCAACCAAATGTAATTGTTATATAGAATTAATATAATATGAACTTTATAGACCAATCTCTGGTGTTGGTGAAATATGATATCTTACAATATTCCATATCTAAGCAGACTTTGAATTAGACTAGAAAAGTTTATAAACCCATGTTTCTAAATATTTTCAAGCGAGAAATCAAGCAAACTTAAAGTAAGCATCAAATTATGATTCTATAAGTACCCAACCAAATGTTGTCATGTCGAATTATTGTAATATGAACTTTATAGAGAAATATCTGGAATTCATGAAATATGAAACCTTACAATATATTCCATGTCTAAGCAAAGCCACTTTGAATTCGACTAGAAAAGTATATAAACCCGTTTCTAAATGATTCAAGTTTGTTTGATGTTCTAGCTTGAAAATAATTAAACCCACTTTATAAAATTCTCGAAAAATAATTAAAAAATTTCAAGTTTGAATCTTTGGTATAAATTTGAGACTATATTTAAGAGAGCTGGAGTGATGATGGGTTTAGTTATGATGGCGCTGATCGTAACTTTGGGTTTGCAATTGTCTGGTAAAAATTATTTTGGGCAGAGGACACCATAGGAGCCAACGTTGGTGTCGGACACATGCCAAGCGACACCGGCACAAATTGAAGAAGCCTTGTAGGCACCAGAGAAAAAAGAGGAGGACCAGACATCGTCGTCGCCATCATCGCCGGAGGCACCACGGACACAGACGACACCACCGTCGTCGACGCCATGCTCATCACGCTCATCATCGTCGTCACCACTAATTAATTAAAGAAATACCTAATTAGTTCTGCTAATGCTAATTAATAGTCTGCTAATTAGGTCGTACCTAATTGCTAGTAAAATTTTGTGTACAATCATCTTTGTAATTAGGATTTTACTGGGAAAATTTGACAATGTTACCATTTTGTCCTCAAATTCCATCCGCATTTTAAACAGGAGTTCCCAAAGCAACTTCTAGCGTAACAAGCTCTGCCTCATCACCTAATGGCCCCGTTTGTGGCAATTTCAAACCAATGTTGTGAGGTGATTTGAATTTCTAAACAACCGTTGGTTCCAGTCCTTTCAAAAAATCTTAAAGAACCTGTGGCTGTCATGAAAGAACGAACTGGCGTGACTTCCTGGCCGGTTATTTGATTTTTTTACATTCAAGTTTTCGTGATTACATACCCTTTAACTAGTTCTTTGATTTTTCTAAGAACTGCCCTAATGACCATCAGGGGGGTCTGTTCTTGTTTCATATAACTGGCCAACACTGTCAAACAAGTGTTGGTCTGGTATATACCCTGATGCCTTGGCAGCTTACACATTAGTTATATTATTTGTAAAAATGTTGAAATTAATTTCCCCAAAGAAAAACCTTCTTCAAAGTTCTAACAAAGTTTTGTGAAGGAAAATGAAGAATCTTTTCGAAATATTAAATTAAAAAATTATGGAATTTTTTATTTAACTAATTAATTATTTGAGATACATGTGCTGAAGCTGCCCCCTGTACTACTAGTATATAGCCCTGCACCTGGTATCATCACTTGTATTCGCAACTTGGGCCATGTTATACATATGATATGAATTCATCACTTAGACTCCTCACCTTTTTCAAAATTTTACTACTTGAGCCTTTGTTGAGGACCTGCCGAGAGATCACCAACATGCCACAACCAAATTTTCATGAATCGAACTGTGATATGGCTATGCATGAAAGCAAAGCCTTCGCGAGATAGTGCATCTTAAGGGAGAAAACACCTAGTTGAAGTCTTGGTAAGAATCAGCAAAGCCCCATCTTGTGGGAGCTTACCATTAGGGATGAGATCATGAGGCAATTTTCCATGAAATATTATAGCATGAGGCAAAGTGTGAAGAAAAAGCTGATGGCATGGGCCTATGAAACTTAAATGTGTAGCTTGTGTTGTTTTCGAATACCATAGTACCTAGGCCAGTTCAACACTAATTAATCTATTATTTTCAGAAATGTTAAATATTTTTGTAAAAAATCAGAAATGTTTTTTTTCTGAAGGAAAATAAAAAATCTGATGAAATATTTGGGAATATATCATTTGTTGAAATAAAAATTTCAAATTTAATTAATTATTCAACAAACATGTTGTGTTGAAGTTGCCAAGGTGCTGGTATGTTTTAAGTCATCAAATGTACACAAGGGAAAACAAATGACATTAAATTGGCTCTAGGTACAGTTGTTTATCATGACAAAGGCCTTAGGCTTGTGAGTAAGCCTTAGAGGAAACAAAATAGCCAAATCCTTTCTAGACTAACCAAACACTGAAGTTTGCCTTGGCCCTTCATTATTAAATCTATGAACATAGAAAATAATGTGTGAGACTACTCCCAAAGGGAAATCATGTCCAAGATGACACTGAAACTATTTTGTATCATAAAGCATTCAGGGAAAATCTGTAGTGTATTTGGAGGGCACTTTATATCCATCAATTTTCCTCCTAGAATATGGGAGGGATTATATGCCTACTCCTCAATAATGAGAGGGTTCTTAACCTATAAGTAGGCATACTTTTCCCTCCCACTATTGAGGAGTAAACATAATATCCCTCCCACTCCTACACCTCATGATCTATGTAGGTTTGGTTCATGATAAATTTTGCCTTGTGCTTTACAATATGTAAAGCCCTTGGGTGAGGGACATTCCCAAAATGCAGGGCCAGACTTGGTTAACATCTCATCCTAGGCCCACCCTAGGGCCTTACCATACACTAATTGCCTACCTAATATTCTTAGTGTAGGCTGTACAAAATAAGAGGTTACATGACACTCAGAAAACATGTTAAACTGATCTAGAAGTTGTTCCCACATTTCAAACATCCACACATTTTGAAAATTGTAAGGTTTTATTTTGAGTTTGAGAAATCACCTGTTGTAGGCATGATTAAGTGGACCAAACAGGGACCAATAAATATTTTTTCATAAGTCCATTTTTTAGTATGTTTTCTAAACCTTAGGATCTGACTAGATTGTTAGGTAGCAACAAACATCATTGGACATTGTAAAAAAAGGTTCATAATGAATAACATGTATTGACATGGTTTGGAATGCTTGAGATTTGTTTTCATTGATATATTGTCTAGCAAATTTCAAGTCCTTAATAAACAAAACATAAATCAACAGACTTTTCAAAGTCCATGGATAAGAAAATAAGAAATTCAAAATTACATTCCATGAGTTTCAATTGAAAAGTCCATGGCTCTTATGATTATTTTAATTTTGTAAAAATGAATTTGTACATCATATAAACATACATGTTAAAGATTTTAAAATTAAAACTTTATAAACAAATTTCAAATTGTATAATAGGATATGAACATTTTAATGATAACATTAATCAAGTAGAATTTTTTATGATGACATTAAAATTGGTCCATTCAACCATGTATACATTTTACATTTTGGTGATTCTTTTTTTTTAAACAAAACTTTGTCTTTGTGAATGTCACATTTGGGTGGATGCATGACTCTTATGTCTAAGTCTTTGTTGTAGTTAGTGAAATATTTACCAAATACTTATGTATGTCTTAGGGTAAGACTACTTCCATCTTCTTCAAATGGTGTGCAATAAAGAAGGTATAAAATTAGATATATATTTCAAAATAAAATTGCATACCCTAATTATCAAATATCATACTCAAATAAGTGTAAGGTATTTATTATTTTATTATTTTATTTAATAATAGGGGCACAAGAAGGTGCAAAACATGTGTAAGACATGTGCCTTTTAGTTTATGATCAATTTCAATTGGATGGTTTGTAAAAGAGTGGGTTGGACTTGAATTAATTTAAGATGAAGAGAAGTTTGGAATAAGGTGAAACACTCATTGTGTTTTAGGATTCTAGGTTGGCAAGAATATCAAGTGATTCCCACCTTGTCATCTTTGTCTTGCTTACACAACAAAAAAAACTTTCAACTTTTGACAAATCTCCAATAATTTATACTTTGAATGGCGTTGATGTTAAAGCTTTGAAGGAATCTTTTTTCAAAAAATTAATAAACTATATCATTTTAGATTTTTTTTGTTAATATGTGTTAAATATTTGATGATTATAATCAAATATTTAAAAAATAGCATACCAAATAATTATGCATATTAAAAAATTCAATAATTATAGGGTGGATGAAAACACACAATTGGTTGGTCAAACTTATCGATTGGGTTCTAAGCAAATATTGCTCCTATTACTAACTAAGATGCATATGTGTGCACATCCAATTCAAGCTCCCAATTAGGGCTAATTACAATAGGTGCTTACACATACCAGTTCTTAATATTTTCCCAAACATTTTGGCACTCATTTGTCCACTCAAAAACCATTTTTTATAACTTGGTAATAAGTGACATAAATGGAACAAAGTTTTTTATGAAACACCTATAAAACTGTGCCATCCCATTGAACATTTATATTTCTTAAGGAGTAATAAGTACAGGCATGTTCACTAAGGCTTCCATTTTTTTAGGATCCATGATTTCATATTTTGTGTGTGTTTTTAGAGAAATCCACAAGGTTTCATTTGTAATTGGTTGCATTGAGCAGGTGTGTTGTAGGTTATGTGTTTTCTATCAAGTTTTGTCATGTTTTAGTTAAAATGTTGTTTGAAGTTTTGATTGAAGTAGCAAGTTTCATTTCAATTTTTGTAATTTCAATTTATCCACGTTTATGAAAGTAATGCATTAGATTCAATAACATGTAGTAAGCACAGTCACTAGTCCCTATTTGCATTGAGATTAGGGGCTTAATCCATGCAAGCTCTAAATAAATGCATGGCCCTCATCATCCCAAGTTTCCCTCAGCTCTGTCTCAAGTCTTTAAAAAAGCATGCCACTTTTGTTTCCTTCTGTGATAAAGGCCATGAATTAAGGTGAACAAACCTTCATAGTTCAACACAAAGTAGGCTCCAATGCTTTAAATTTGATAACTTTTTCCCTTAAGACATGGGCTAACAACCAAATTGAAGAAATTGATGCTGTAAACCATATGCAAAGGCGAACTTGTGGTACATTTTAGCTTAAACAAATTTCCAATCCATCCATTCAAAGAATTCTGAAATTCTATTAGTCCAATGACTAGGTTACAATGACCATAACGCATTCATGAAGCTCACAAAAGCAATCCACATGTACCCTGGAAAAAATGTTCACAACATTGTGTATGACATCATTGCCTTTTAAGACACAAATGATGTTGTTGAGGTCAATCATCACTGATCTCTCTTGAAGACCAAATGAAATCTCTTTGTCGTTAAGGGCTTTGCTACCAAATGGTTTATCTGCAACTTCTATCCACTTTTTAAGTATATTGCACACCAAGTGGGCCTCTAATGAATCTTACCTACCAAAGAACACAACAAATCTAAACCCTTAGGGGATTGCAAAATACATTTCATATCCCCGGGCACTAATAATGTGATTGTAGCTAGGAATGCAATGTCATCCCCGAGCTTTCCCTAGGGGACAAAGTCCTCTCCCCAAGGATTCATTCCCTAGGGATTTCAATAGTGAAGTTTGCAAGGAAATTCAGTGATTTCCCTAGGAAAGTTCCTTGAGGAAATTCAAAAACTTCCCCAATAAATCCAATGATTTTGATTTCTTTGAAAATGTTCCCCAAGGAAATCACAATGGATGATTACCCTAAAATCAAAAAGAGATTATCAAGGGAAATATGGGTTAAATGTTGTTTACCCTATCTTTTGTGTTCTTGTGTGCAGTCTTGTGTTGTGGTTGTTTAATAAGGCTTACCATTCCAATTGTTGGGGTGTGAGCTGCAAGGGTTCTATGGGTGGGCCCTATGGACTTGATTTGTATGTCGAAGGTAGCAGGGTATTATCTAGCCTTTTCTATTTCCCCTTGTCTTCTAGATCATCTCCTTTTTATTTTCCCTTGTATTCCAAAAGATCTCCCTTGATCAGCCATTTAGTTCCCCTTATCACATATGGTGCATAACATTTGGTCTTTATGAATGTAATTTTTTTTCCCTTTGATGGCACTCGATTTAATTGCCTCACCTCTTCCACTTCCTCCTCCTCAATGTCAAAATAACATTTGTCACTCACATGAAGCTTGCAAATAAGAAGTGGATTTATGGGTGGCGGTGGCTAAGTGGGTGCTGTGGCATTGTTATGTTTGGTATTTGTTGCACTTGTGTTGCACCCATGGATATGTAGGGCAATCTTCCAACCACAACAAGATCGAGAGGTGGTTATGTGAGATGAATTGGAATTGATGCAAGTGTGTCTATAGTTGGCAATAACAAATTCCATTTGCTTGCAAACCTAGTTATTTTTACAAAGGCTGCAAGTGTGCATTGCATAATGGGTTCAACGTGTTTTTTGTTAGCACCTACAACACTTGTAGTTTAGTGATCACCTTTTATTTGTTACTAGGCAGGGATAATTTAATGAATTACTTTTTGTTTGCTACTAGGTAGGGATAATTTAGTGACTACCTTTTGTTTGTTGTTAAGCAAGGATGATAACTCCTTGAAGCAAGTGGGGTGCTGGTTGAGGTGTCGAGAAGGTTGAATCAATGGCTTCAAGAAAGAGTGAACTACTATTGGGTCCAACAATGGAGAGTAGGCACTGCATATCGTTATTTGGGTGTTCAACTTCAACACCTTGTGATGTGGGAACTTCCACATTAAGTTCAACAATTAGTGGTGACAGATGCCTTCAATTTTGAAATATTACAAGGATCTCTTCGGATACATCCAAAACATCCTCCCTGACCATCTCAGTTGCTATCTAGTAAATATAAAAAATTTATTTTATAGTTTGGTTTAAATTTGGACTAAACATATCATGAAATTAATACCAATAAATATTGTTCAATCAAATATATTCATATCTTAGATTAGAAATTTAATCCAATCATGGAAAGTATGAGAAAACATCAAAACAACAAATTTAGTTATGGAATTCAAGCTTTTCTATAAAAAAAATGCACTTGCTCCATACTCTCCAAACTCAATGTTCTACAATCATCCTCCCTTATGTCTTGCCAAAAATGATTTCCTTAAAATAATCATGTGATTAATTCAAATTCAAATGGTGATGAAAACTATGTAAACTAGCCTATAAATCCTAAAAAAGTAACTAGGTAAGTAAGTATTAACTAACTAACTATTTACAATGACTAATTACTCCCTTCACATTACCCCACCCATACTCTGAATTACATCCTGAAATTCTAGTACAAAGTACGTTAAGAAAATTAATTTAGTTATTGTTTCTGATCTTGTGAATCAGAAATTTGAGTTAATCTTGCAATATTACAGTTTGATCTATTTATACCAAAATCTGATCTATTTGTACTATAGTCTAATTTATATGTGCATGTTGTACTTCAAATTGAATTAAAGGTTGATTCTTTGTTGTGTTCAAAATTTGTTGATGTACTTCTTGTACCTCTATTTGTAATTGTGCACTTCTTTGCTGATCTATTATTGTCTGTTCTTATGACTGCAACTTTGATGTGATTAGTTGTTGTTGTGACTACAAATATGATGTAATCTAAATTTGCTCCTATTGTTGCAACTTTGATGCTGATTCAATTTTATCCTCCTATATTTCTTGAGTTCTATGTTCCTATATTTGTATATATTCTCTTATTTTTGTGGTTGTAGATCCATTATCTTGGGAATTAACCTCTTGTGGAACAAATTATAATTATTCTAGACTCTATTTTGATACATACTTCATACCCCCAGCTTCCTTATGAGATCTATCCCTTCTTCCTTCAAGGTCTGTTAGTTCCTATTCTATTGTTCATCTCTAATGGTCCTACGCCTTTAGTCTACCTTCTTTCTTTTTCCTCATCTAAGGTTTTTGGTTCTAGAATCAAGATTATAAGTTCATATTGGAATGATGGTATGACCTTTTCCATCTGAAATATCTTATGCATGTAGAGCTACTCATTTTTCTCATACATTTTACAAATTTTTCCTATATCCTTTTAGATTATATCTTACATTGCATCCCACCAAAAACTTTCATCCTTCTCTTCTAGTAAATATAGAATTATTAATCCTATATTCTAATCTAATTTTGGACTAAAACATATCGTAAAACTAATACCAATAAAATTTGTTCATTTAGATCTATTCATTTTTAGTTTCATAATTAAAATACAATCATGAAAATATGATAAAAACATCAAAACAACAAATTTGGCTATGGAATTGAAGCTTTTCCAAAAAACAAAATGTTTTTGTTTCATACTCCCAAGAAATTCAATTTTCTACAATGATTAATCCCCTTTTCATTCTCTTCCTTCTTCTAAGATATAACCATGTAAAAAAAACAGTCCTATGATCTATTCAAATTTAAACGATGACAAAAACTATGTAATCTAGTTATTAATTCCTAAACAATAACTAGGTAAGAGAAGTATACTAACTAACTATTACCATAATTATCCTTTAACATTACCCCACCTATATTCTAAATAACATCTTGGAATTGTAGATCAAAATATCTTAATAAAACTAAATCTATTGTTATTTTTGGTCCTATAAGTCAAAAATGTGATGTTGATCTTACTATATTATAGTTTGGTCTGATTTGTCTATGCCTATTATACTTCAAATTGAACCAATGTCTGAAGTTGGGAATCGACCCGACCCCGGTGTGTGAAGATGGAGTGCGACACACCGTTGGAAAGCTTTGAACAATAACTAGACGTTTGCTTTTGACCTCATCCCAATCCAAGGTCTGAGCAAAGAGTTATGAACTCACAAAATCTCGAGAGTCCAAACTGGGATAGTTTCAAGACTCTTCCTTGGGAGTCCCGGGACAAAAATCCATTCGGATGTGGGTGCCACAGAGTAATGCAAAGAATACTATATGGGGGAAGGTGGTGGCTTCCCTCGAGTCCAAGCCGTGGTGAGTCTTATGAGTCCAAAGTTGCCTGTGGCTTGTCCTAGCACTAAGGGTGCTCCATAATGCGAACTAACCAACTTGTTGGTTGGTTTGATGCAGGTTCGAGTGAGTAACTAAAACTTGTCCCTCTTCTTAGTTCCATCTCGAAGCTTCATCACGCCCCTTACCCCTTTTAGTGCTGAGAGCTGGGAGCGTGCCCTCAAATCCCCACAATTCCGTTGTTTTAGAAACCAAGGCCCACCTTGGGCTTAACTTGGGACTTGGGAGCGTGTCACTAGTAATATCATAGGAGTTTGTCAAGTGCAAAAGATAAATGGGGAAATGAAAGAATGTGAAAAGAAAGAAAAGAAAAGAAACACTATTAGAAATTTTGGGTTTTACAACTGTTGCATGCAACTGAAATTCAGTTACATGCGACACATGCAACTACAAATTTGTGCAGTTGTCTAAGACAAGTTGCACATGACATGTAGTTGCATGCGATAATACGTATGCAACATGTATATACGATGTTAGTATACATGTTGATACATACATACCAATCTAGTATAATTGCATCTTATGTGTAACTTTCTTTGCAACTACATGCAACTAATCAAAACATGACACATGTTTCAAAATTAGACAACTAGCTTGTGGACACGTGACATTATTGTTATTATTTTTTCAAAATTAAAAATTCATTGGATTAATCTCAATCATTAAAGTTTTTGCCATTAGGATGATGACACGTGGCACACCATGGAACGTTTATTGACTATTTGACACATGTTCAATTTTTTAACACCAATTATATGGTGACACGTGGCAACCAAGGCCCACCTATTTTTAATTTTTAAAATATTAATTAATGAAATCTATGGCTAATAAAATGTTGACACATGGTGCCTAAGTAGGTAGATAATAATTAAACCCTATTAAGTAAGTAAATTTATTTAGGTATGTAAGTAGGTTGAAAAATAACTAGGTTTAGGTTATACAAATAGGTTTAAAATAATCCGATTTTATTTTTAGGTTTGACCATTTCATAAAGGTCAAGCTTTTTCCATTTACTCATCCCCAATGGCACTTGATATTTGATTTCAACGTAACTATTGCTCCTGCTTATATACTAAACAAAATAGAATTGGAAGGCAAAAGATATGGGTTAAAACATTCCATTGCAAACCTCATGGACCAACCTAGTTGTACATTAGATGCAATTACTGTATTAAATAAAAATCGTTGAAAACAGATTGGAAATGAGAAAGTTATGGCCCCTCAAAGTAAAGGGGGTCAAAAAACTCCAAAAAAAAGTATTGAGGCTGGTTCTTAAACACCTAGAAAGTTCATTTTATGTTGTTTTTTTGCTATTAGAGTTTGAATGTGATTTGTAGCACTTCAGATGGCGCTCCTACAACACTTTAAATCGTTTTAAATGAATAAGAATTAAGAAAGTTATGAGCTTTGAAAGCAGGAGGAGTCCTAAGAAAAAAAATAAAAAACAAAACGTTTTATAACTTGGAAAGTTTATTTTTCTTTTTTTTTTTCTTGTTAGTTTTTCATTACTTCTTTTCTTTTACACTTCAAAGGTGATTATAGGATATTTAATAATTACGAATACTTAATGAAAATATGATTTTAATATTATTATTTAGTTTAAATT
>Ga0209208_10004448_pt1 | contig 19857 bp, 11 predicted proteins | sample S1TSphfallax_3_FD_187694 | JGI IMG/M metagenome (GOLD analysis project Ga0209208, IMG submission 187694) | Host-associated microbial communities from peat moss isolated from Minnesota, USA - S1T2_Fd - Sphagnum fallax MG (SPAdes) (version 2) | ecosystem: Host-associated > Plants > Peat moss >...
ACATAGGCCATGAAAAATACTTATGCCAAATGATACAAGTCTTTAGGCCAATTTCTCTCTACTTGAACCTTCGACAACCAAGGCAGCTTCAACTATGAATGTTTTCAATGCATCATCAACATTTGCACACTCTATAAGTTTATCTAATGTGAATGAGATTTTGCAAAATTTGAATACAATAAACATGAACATTTGGTTATCAATTAAAGTTACCTCATCTTAAGACATTAGTAAATAGTAAAATTCCTAACCTCCTTGGTGGCTTGCAAGACTTGAGAATTGTAGGATTTTACCAACTTGCGAACATTATAACTGGATCAATGTTTGTTTTGTGTAATTTCTACCTTCAACGATTGGAAAAAAAATCTGTAAAATTCTCATAATTAGTCATGAGTTTGCCCTCCCTAAGAATGTGGAAAATAATATCAAATTGGGCCATCTTCCTCTTATATTCTTTGCTTTGATATTATAAAACTTCCCCTATTGCACTCTAGGCATGTCAATTGTTGCCTTTCTCTTACCAACATGCTTGATTAATCAATTTAACTTGGGAACAAGAGTTTTATCTTTCCAATCAAACTTAAGGCAAACCTTGCATCCTAAAACATGAATAATGTCATCCTCACCAACAACTTTTTCTTTGTGTAAACTTGCCACATTTATGTGTAGTTAGGGTTTAAAAAAATTAAAATTGTGATGTAGCTGAAGTGACAAGCATCCATAAGATGATTTAGCTAGATTTGGCTACATAATAGATATGAATTTTAAATAAATAAATAAAAATCCTTCTATATTCTTGGCTACCTACTTGAACTTATCATAAAATCTGACTATTTGGTTTTAATTTTACCCCGTTGGCCAAAACAAGAGGAAAAAATCAATTGAGGTCTCATGTAGGGGTAAAGAGGTGTTTAGTCCTCACCTTCCCATACAACTAGTAGAATTTGAATGGTGGGAGAATTCCACATATTTTCTACAAACAATTATAACAATACTTACAGATTAGAAGACTCAAGTTCCAATTCATGGGTAGGAAATTAGGAATCTAGACACCATATTTTTGTTTTAGGAGACAATCACATACTATCTAATCGACCATTGGATTCAAGAATTCCACAAGAGGCGTTAGGTACTTCGTCAAAATCTTCAATGGAGCTCTAAGAAACATCACAAAATGGAAACATGGGTGTATAACCCCAAACTCATCAAACCCAAGTTGCTCAGTAGAGTCTAGGCCTCTAATTTCACCTATATTCAAAGAGGTTAACACATTGTCCAATTCAGTTTTCAGTGCAATAGAATCCTCAATGCAAATTGGGTTTATTTGACAATTATTTGCAAGAGGGTTTTGTAGATGAACTGTTATTAACACCCTTTTCATGGGAAAAGACCGGAATGACTTGAGTCCTTCACAAGTGCAAAGTTTGTTAGCCAATGGTCCAAAAAAAGCCATGATTCGTTGGAATTTGTTTACATACTTTTTTCTCTTCTATGATCTACTTGTTGAAATGAAGAAAGTGAAGAAAGAAAAAATGGAAAGAAAATTGATGAAGGAACAGAAACAAAAAAAAACCCTAAGCTAGTGATAAGAAAGGTTACATAGAACATAAGTTTAAAAGTCAAAATTTACATAAAATAATTAGTTACCTTTTTTTTGGTCTGTTATAATATGTGGATACCTCAATAAAATATACTTTCACTTTTGCATTACACCTGACAACCAAGGCTCTTGTATAAAATGATTTCTGAATGTGCATGGATGTGTGTCCAGGGCTCTTGACATTTCCATGGTCAGTCCCTCACCATAGTGTGTAAAGGAGGAGACCTTAGAACCCACTCAAACTGGATGTGGTTTTTTGGGCCATTCCCATTACCATTACTTGACTATTGAAGAAGGGGAAAATTTGTGGAAAGTGATGGAGGAATAGATAATCATCTCTACATGGTACGAGCATCTCTCCAACCCACACCAGCGAACAACTCCTTTATTTTAAAATAGAATGCTCAATGTTTAATGATCAATGTTCCCCACCCACAAATGTCGTAAAAGTCCCTGTAAACGGTCAAAAGACCATTTATGTCTTTACATCTGGATGAGTAATAGTCATTGTCCAAATCCATAGTAGAAAAAAGGCTTCTAAAGGAGTTTAAAAATGACCAATGCAAAATGGACCTTCAATACCCCAGAGCTGCAGGATTTGCGCTATCTTGCTGCAAGATTTAAATGAAAATGGTGCCATTATTCGTCAATTGTGGATGAACCTCAACTGAGTTAATATTTGACTTCACCTTGGTAACCAATTCTGTAGGAAATAAATCTCATATATTGGTAGATAGCATACATTGGTAGATAGGTAAGGAAAATAGGCAACTACTAGGTAAGTAGATGGTTTATACATAGGTAAGGGCTGTTTTTACTACCTACCTACTAACAACCTGCTTGTGGGTTGTTAATAGGTAGGTAGGTAGAAAGAAGGCAACTGAGCTAACCACCATGGTTAGCTACAGAACTGGAACCCAACAGAAAACTGTCCTCCGGACCACTTACCATTCATCCTTCATGGTGCGTGCTGGTTCACTTTGGCCCAAGGTGGGGAGTAAGATAATGTGCCCATACATCTACAGCTAGATTGGTACAAAATTCTGAGAGGTACTATGTGTGGAGGTCTAGCCTTTTGCATTAAAGGACTTTCCTCCATGTGACCTCTTCATGGTAGGCCATGCTCCATTTTACAAACTTTGTAGTTCTTTGGGATTTTGGCCAAAAGGTGTGATGGCCATTCCCTCAAGCTATGTATCCAAGTTGAGGACTTATGTTTCATAAATAGTCTAGAAGTGATATTCACTTTTTGGCAACTTCGTGTGTTTACATAATTGTTTCGCTAATTTGCACTTATAAGAATCTTATGTGAACAATGAGTATGAGATTTCCAAGGAATTTGGACTCTAGCATGTTATCATTGTAATGACTTGTTTTCTATGGTCTTCTTGTATTGAATTAAGTAGATGGTAGATGGAAAATGGAAGTGAGTACAAGTCCTTAATAATTGGACCACCATTTAAATAAGTGAAATGATTTTTCATCATATATTATTATGCACATTTTTTTCCTAACTTATTTAAATATTTATTATACATATATACATATGTTACCTTATTTTACATAATTAAGTAGCCTAGAATATTAATAATTTATCCTAGGTTAATTCTAGATTAGTGTAAGCTATCAAAATCTAGGTGTAAGCTATTGAAGTTTAGGTGTAGGCTATCATAGGTTATTCTTGAGTTACTATAAGCTATTTTAACTTACTCCTAAGTTCATGTAGGCTATTATAAGCTACCCAAATATATGTGTAGGGTATTCTAGGCTAGGTTCTTAGTCTAAACATAGGTCATTCTGAAGTTAGTGTAAGCTATTTTAAGTTGCCCAAATCTATCTGTAGGTTACCATAAACTAGGTTTTTTGCTACTCTTAGGTTATTCCTAACCTAGTGCAAGCTACTTTAGACTACTTTTAGGCTACCATAAGCTAAAATTTTAAGTTAGTCCTACACTATTTTTAAGCTATTGTACATGGGTTATTCTAAAATATTTTCCTTAGACTATTGTTAGTTATATTGAACTATTTAAAGTTATCATACCCTAAGCTATTCATAGCTATTTAAAAATATTTTAAATTATTTTACCTTAGGTTATTTACCTTAAGCTATTTTCAACTATTATATTTTTGGTTATTTCATCTTAAGTTATCTTTGGTTATAGGAAAATAACTATAATAGTAAAAAATAGCTTGAAATAACCCAAAAACACATAGGGTACTTTGAGTTTAATGTGTAAAATTTCACACTAACAATACCCGAGGCTAGAATAATCTATAATAGCTTAAGATAAAATACCTTGAAATTACATAGGGTGGAATAATGTATAAATTTTGAAAATAACATAGGGTAAAATAATTTAAAATAACATAGAATAATTTAAAGTAACTTAAAATATAATAACCTAGAAGAGCCAAGAAGAACTTAAGGTAAACAACCTAAGGTGGAATAATATAAAATGATTTAAAGTGGATTAACTTGGAATAGCCAAGAATAATATATAATAACATAATGCAAAATAACCTAAAATAGTTGAGAATATCCCAAAAGAGCTGAAAATAATCTAAAATAATAATAAATAGCCTAGGGATTTTGTTGAATCAACTACCAATAATTCACATAATCTTGCCAATAGTTATATTAAGCTTCATATGTGTCTTTGTAATGTTTCTTTAATTGCATGTTGGATGCAAGTGCTTTGGGGGGATTTTGGGACATTTAGTGAAGAAATATTGTTTACATCAATAGAAACAACAATAATTTGGGCTTCACATTAGCAAGGTTTCAAAGGAATTGATTTTGTTGGATGTTGTTTGTAATTTTACACATCTTTAAAAATTCACAACACTCTAATTATAACTTTTAAAGTTCACATGTCTTGAGTTATTTCCTAAATTTCATTTATGGATGGTCATGTTTTTTGTGTTTGGGTTGTGAAGTATTTTAGATTTGTAGAGCCATGTTAACTTTCTTTGCTACTCACTTAAAATAAGTGAGTAGGACATTTAAAATCAAATTGTCAAACCGTTGCCAACCCATAGGTTTAAGGAAGGGTCCTTTGTTAAATTATCAATAAATCCTTGGTTAGGAAAGAAAATTCTTGTACATTACACACTTGGGAATCTTGATCCATCATTAGGAATGTTGAATAATCATTAGATGTCCTTATCAAACACCTAATATATTGATTCAAGGTATGGTAGAAATAATTATTCTCCTTTTTTAGCATTATGAGTGTTTGAAAACCACTTGTTCTCAAATAAGCATGGAAATTGATTGGACAATAGGAAAAATAGTTGGAAAGTAAAGAATGGTTGGCAAAATGTTAATCAATGTAATGGGTAAGCATTTTAAACATAGTGGCAATTCTTATAGGTCTTTGGTAAGCATTGAAGATGCTTGGAAAACATTGTGAGGCTAGGTTGAGGACTAACTTTGTTGACCAAGGCTTATGTAGGTCCAATTTAACTAGTTGTGGTGGATACAAGTTGTGTTATCAAACAATAAATGCTACATCATGTGCCTTTAATCCTTTTTGATTAATTGAAGTTCATATGTGTCTTGTAATGTCTCTTTGATGGCTTGTTGGATGTAGAGTGCCTTGGGGGGGATTTTGGGACATTTAGTGAAAAGGGGTAGGCTTCAATAAAAATGATAAGAATTTGGGGTTTGAAACTCATTACGAATATTTTAGGTCCATCCATAGCTCTTGACTCATGTTTGCATGCTTTACACATCTTGACAACAAAAGTTTGACTCCTAGTGCACACCAAAAGTCCACCAACATCCTTGTAGGTTTTATAATTACATTTATTAAATTGTTATAGCTCCTTCATTGGTTATAAAATAATGGGTACTAGGAAACCAATAGATAAGCATTGCAAGTGGTTTGGAAGTACCAACCACTACTAAGTACAAATTGAAAATGGATTGCTAGAAGGTGTAGCTCCATTGAAAACACATAGGGTGTTGCATAACCATTAATTGATAATAGAAATGAACATTCAAAGTGTCTTCAAGATATGAATTGGTTGAATCATGTTACACTATGATGAATTTTGCTTAGTTCCTTTTATCTCTTGTAGGGCAATCATGTGCAAGGAAACAAAGGTTAAGATGGTTTCAAAGTATGCCCCTTTGGTAAATTGGCCATTGGTCGACATTAAAAAACTAGATGTTGTTTTCTTTTCCACCATCAAAGGGTTGAATGGTTCTAGTCTAGATCCAAAATATGACCTAGAAAATCAACGCATCATTGTGGAGGAATGCATTGCTATGTTTGGGGGAGCTAGGAATTTCAAAATCAAATCCCTTGATGTGAAGTTAGATTATGAGGCATGCATGGAATAGATTTACCTGGAGGTATTTGGGACATCGTTTGTTACCAACAATGAAATGCCCACATTAATTGTTGTGGCTTCATTGCCCAATTGAAGGGAAGTGAAATCAACTAGGCTAAAACAATTAAATCCACAGTAAAAGAAAAGGCATGGAAGGATGAGGTGAAACTAGGTAGTGGGTGGCTAGTTGCAATGAAGAAAGAACAAACAATAAACATATCAAATACTGACACTAGGAACATGATACTTTGCACAAAGAATTTACAATCACAATTGCATGATCAGACCAACAAAAACAATTTTGGAGGATAACTTTTGTGTTGCTATTGAAGATGACATGAGGTAATCATCTTATAATAAGTTACAAAGTTGAAATGGAGCTACATATTTTATGTTAGTCTGAAATCAAGTCATTAAAAGTGGATGAAAGCACTATACCAAGTAAGTTGTTGGGCATAAAATATAATTTTGAGGACATGAAGAAAGTAATGGAAAAGGCCAAGGCATAACAAAAGTAGATTAGGTTTTGTAAAAAACAAGGCAACATGGACAACTTATGGATAAGGCTATATGCCATCCAAGGCCTTTCCTATTCCCTTTTCTTACATGCTTTACTACCATTAATTATAGCCAATAACTTGTAGCGCAAGGTCCATAAAGATTTCTTGGATTGTTGTATTGTCCTTATACATTGTCAAAACATTTTTAAACAAATATTCAGGGGTGCCTATGCATGTTTCATGCATTGATATGAACTATGTGGCATTAAAATGAACTTGTGGGACTATTGAACAAATTAAAATAAATATGCCTTAAACTTTAAAGTTTGTTAATTTTATTAATTAAATGGGGTGCCTCCCAAGTTCCTTGTTTTTTGTGCGGCAATCAGTCAATTTGAGTGACCCATCACAAGAAAAAAACCAATTTTTTTGGAGATTGGAAGCTTCCCAAAATATAGGTTTTTGTGCAAGGACAAAGATTTTCCTCTTTGGCCCAACTATAGAGGTGAAAAGGTGAGAATTTTGGGCCATATGGGATAAAATCAAGGATTGTGCACTAGCCAGGAATGGTAAGTATGTATATTTCAAATGGAAGATCCTCCTTACTTTGGACAACCATAACTTTTATGTTATTTAACAAAATTAAATGATTCAAAAGCCTACTAAAGCGTCCAAAGATGAAATACAAATTACCTTTAGACTACATCACCAATATAGTATCAAATATGACGTCATTCTTTTTTAATACATTAAATGTTCATTCATGGGCATGTCTATCCTAGTCAAGAACGAATCGAACACTTAGATTTTTACATTTTCACATTGTATATATATTTTTAAATTCCAAAATGTGAAAATTTCCCTTCATTTTAAAATGAATAATTAAAAATAAATATCCATTTTTAACCCCGAAAAGGGGTATATAAAGGGGTACCAAAACTTTACCCACCTACTAAAAAATTTAATTTTTGTATATCTAGACCTTAATTTAATGGAAAATTTTGAACGTTAACATACCTTTACCCAGTAAGTAAATAAATTGAAAAAATTATATATAGGCTTTTAAGAAAGGTTCATTCACAATTGAGGTTCCAAAAATAAATGGCTAATTAAAAAAGAATGGGATAGTGTTTAATATATCAGAATTATGGCATATTGTTGTGTTCCTATGATTAGAGTATTGAAAAAAAAGCTTTAAAAAATCTAATAATTATTGGATGTTGTGTAAAAGTTTTTTTGAGAATTTCCCATATAATATAGTTTTTAATAACGACATGCAAAAGGAATGCATAAAATAATGCAATTGTTTCAAATTTTATGTACAAAACAATTATGTTTCCTTTTATGCAATTACATGTTCATTTTGTCAACTTGATGGGGCACACACATGCTAAAATAGGCCAATTTGTAAACCTTGTTCAAAATGTAAAAGTAAATGGAGAATAAAATTTTCATTTTTGAATTTGAGGCCTTTGACCAATGTTATAAAATTTGGGATGTAATTGTTATATTAAATAAACCATATATGGTCATCCTTAATCCATATTATTGTTGAAGTTATTTTATTTATTTATTGCAAATTTATATTTCATATTTTTCTCCAAATCAAAAATTTCAAATGATGTGTTCTTAATGTTTGAACCATCATGCATATTGAAACACATTTTCTAGGACTCTGGGACTTGAATATTACAATTATGACAATGTTAAGTTTTTTTTCATGTAGTCTTGAAATGCTAAGAACCTATTTTTCAATATGAACTACAAATGTATTTAGTGTTTGTAACATGGTAAAACATGCTTTAAGCATTATTTGAATGAACCATATAAATGAATTTTAGAAATGAAATAAAAAATGAAAGGTCATGATTATATTTTATGTCGGACTTGCCTTCAAGTTTCAAGTTCAAACAACCACCCATACAAACCAAATGGATCAAAACTAAAAGCCCAAATGAACTACATACCAATCAGGTTTCAACTTCCCATAACCACCCATACAACTAAAATGTGTCATAATGGAAATGCCGACAAAACTGCAAACGCATAATGTGGGTTTTAGGTATTAAAAACCACCCACAACACGAAAATGGACCATAATTGGACATAGAACAAAAATTGATCATAGTTGAAATGTCAAGAGAACTATAAAACTTTAATGATGTTTTCAAGACCAAAATACCACCCATAACACTAAAATTGACCATAATTAGAGTGGCAAGAAAGTTATAGACCCCTACACATGGTTTTAAGTTAATGTAAACACCCATACAACCATAATTGATCATAATTGAAAAGAAATCATACTTGCATTAATTGTACATATTGATTTCAAAAAAATGTTAATTATTAGGATAATTTAGCAAGCAAGATTCAAACAATTCATTTCAAATACTACAAGTGTTGTTTTAGAGACCACCTAAGAAGTCCACAATTGTGCAATGGTAAAAAAAACATTGTGATATTTCACAATGTTTAGTGCATGCCATTCAAGGGACCCACCCACAACCTTATGCCAACCTTGACTTACTTAGTTTGAAAGTGTCACATCATTGAATAGGCAACTTTGTTACAAATGTTGAATCACAAATGCATTTGTTAGAGGAAAGAATAAACTTCTCAAGGTGTTCAAAGGGTTTTTCATGGCTATGGGGATGTTTTGAATACAAGGCACGTGTTTTGAAGTTTGTGAAAACAAAAAAAGGACTTCAATATTTGGAAGCAAAACAATTGGGTCTTTTGTTTCAAGTCTTGGAAGTTCAAAATCACATTGCTTCAAGGATTCTTTTAGCCATTCATTAGTTGAAGTTCGGAAAAATTCATACACCTTGAAATGACATATGAAGAATGCCGACAAGGAGAGTAAAAATGTTTGCCAAAAGGAAAGATCTTCAACAAGATAATTAAAAAAAAAATTATCTTCTTGTACCCTAGACTACTAGAACCATGATCTCCTATGTTAAGCTAAACCTCACCTTAAAATTGGGGTGTTGCTATAAAACTTGGAACAACCAATTTTTGCTTAAATTTAGCCTACTTAAAACATTGTAGGTTGAACTCCTCAAGGTTACACCAATTTCCAAAAACATGTTCTCTCCAATGCCACTTACATCCAACACATGAACTCTTGAAGCTATCTTGTGTGTCTCTTTTCTTGCCTATATCCTTTCTTTCCTTTAAACTTCAATTTTTTAAAACCTTTGTCAATTTAAAAAAAACAAAAATAAGTCAAAAAGTGCTTGTAGCCAAAGCTTATGGGAACAACAAAGGGCAAGGAACTTTCGAGGGCTTTCTAATAGGCACATGAGCAAAAAACTTGGCATGAACTCAATTCATATCAATTTAAGATATAGTTTCATGTTTTGAGCCCCATAGGCCTCATGTGTTATCTTTTGGTGCCATTTTTGTAATTCACCATGTGGATTGAAGAAACATGGGCTTCTGATGTTGTGTTTGCCCAAATTTACAAAAAAAAAAATTGTACTTAAATCAATTGATTGCGTTTGGAATGTAATTTCAAATATATTGTGTTGATTCATCTTAGGCCCTTTATTTTGGGAATGGCCCCACTATGGGGCTTTCATTTGCATAGGGGAAAGGTACTAGTCCCTTGGTTGATTCTTCAACCAAATAACAATCCAAATGGTGAGTCTCAACAACACATTCCTAGCTTATAATTGCCAAAACCCTTCTTATTAGCTCTTTTTAGATTTTCAATATTTCCAATGCATATGCCATCTCCAAGATGGACTACAAGCATCAAAGCTTTACTTTGTTGATATAGTTATAGTCATTTGGATAGCCAAATGAGAGACCCAAGTTTAGCATTTGGGGATAACCATTTAATGATGCTTATTCCTTGAATTCCTTTAGTTGAGCCCATATATCAAAACCCTAAACAAATTCAAGTACCATAAACCCTCCTTCCAACTAATTCAACCCAACACTAAATTTTCATCCAAGCTTATTGATTAATACAAATTGTAGAATTCCCCAATAGAAATTGTGTAACTTGTAACCATCGTGGTTGATTTTCTAAAACTCTATTGATAGATTTCCAAGACCCTAATTGGATATAACAAATCAAAATATGACATTTGACATATTTGGAAGTATGTCTGAGTATATTGAAGAATTTGAGGCCAATGATTGTACAGAATCTGAAAAGGTACATTCTATCATTGTAGTGGTGCATGTACCAAAATCAGCCTTGTAGATGGAAATGCAAACAACTTCCTTTGCATGAAGGGGGCAACCTAACTATTGACTTGTTAATACAGGCCATCCATCTAGTGTTTTCTCTAACAATTTTGTGTCAATGTAGCCAAGGTGGTAATCATCCATTAAGAGGTTTAATAGCCAAATTTGGGTATGAATGAAATATGAAAGTAAGAAAATCTAAGTATGTTTCTATAATTTTGGCCACCAGCTATGGGAATATGATATAAAAATTTGGAAAGTTCTATGAATTTTTTTGAAACATGGCGATACAGAAAACCCCAAAAATCACTGGATTTGCAAGAAAAGTTTTAAAATTTCATCAAGTGGCGAAATTTCACCAGTAGAAAAACCATGATCAAAATGAATAATCAATGCATCTTGCACGTTTGAATAAGATAAAGGAACAAGAAACCTACTTGCCAACATTTTGTAATGTTTTTACCAATGCCAATTTGAATTGCACGACCTGAAAGTGCATCATGTTGTACCTCATCTTCTAGATAACAATGAGAAATAAAGGCATTCACTATGGAAGAAGCAAGAAATAATCATAGGCAGTAATGCCACCAATTGTGTATTTGTGTCTGTAACTAAAGGCCTTATATTGGGCGATCAACCACAGACATCCCATGCACGTGATGTGTGACTTTCCTATTTTTCTTTTAACTAAATGAAGTGCACAAATGACGTGAATGGGGTATATGCTGTAACCAAGCTTCAGATCTAAATGTCTTTAAGAAAATGAATCGATTTGAATTTAGAAAGTTGTTTTCAACTCTCTGCAAATTGGGGGGACCACAGTAGTTTTGCATCCTTGATTTTCTGGCATAATATTATTGTGAACATTAATAAACTAACCCATTAGTTATTCCATACACACAAGCTAACTTTGTGGAGTTGAGGCGAAGTCCGCCACATGCATGCATGCATAGTCTTCCGTCACAAGGTACCTAGTCATCATCCCGGGGTAAGAGGCGATGAGCTCTGGTACCCATATAAAAGTAGATGAGATAGAGCTGGTAGTACCATTCATCTCAAGCAGTCACAACTCATCTACTCCTGCGGCATCCTTTCAAAACCATCAGCAGCAGCCCACCATACTCATGAGCAGCTCAATTTAAGTTTAATTGTTAATCAGATCATCATCATGGCTATTAATTGGCAGAAGATGGCACTTCTAGCTGTGGCTTCTCTGCTGCATGTTGGCATTATTCAATTGAGAGCTGAAGCATCGGTGGTGAGTGGCAGGCAGCAACAACAGCTGCAAATTGATAAGTACCCCTAATTCTGTATTTGTTGTTGTTGTTGTCAGACTGATGGAAGTTTGTAATAGTGCTCATAGTTCATCAGCTAGCTAGATGGCCATATCTCTCTATTTATATATACATTCAAGTACTACGCCCTGGATGTCTAATTTTGAGGTTGTTGAATGGTACGAGGTAGAGAGATTTGTTCTGTCTTGCTACGTATATTTGGATCTTGGTGTGGATCTGCTTGGATACATGAAGAACAATTGACTTGTCTTTAAAAGATTTCATCACCGACATGAAACCTCATGCACCCCCAACAGCCAAATATATAGAAAAGGACCTTGCAAACTAAACGACCTAATAGAAGAAGGTGATGATGCAAACAAAATATTGTTATGGCCTGCAACCTACCAGGATTTTGCAACTAACTACTTCTCTTTTATCATGCATGACATGAGTACTTTCTTTGGTTGGGTTCCAACCAATGTTATTCAGGTATATCAAGTTTTTGTATATTTTGAGTTCATTCATGAATGCATATGGTTCTAGGGGTTCCAAAAAAACAAGGAAGAAGGACCTTAGGATTGTTTTTTACAAACAATATTTACATGAAAAAAATCTATGTTTGAAAATTTGCATAGTCCAAAATAAAATAATTCATGTATATATATATATGAAACTTGGTCTGGACATGACCATGACCTTTCCTTAGATTCTAGTAAGGTGGTTCTTAGTGGTATCATCTAAGGATGGGTTTGCCATATGTTAGCATGTGAAAAATGACTACCAATATATATATATATATATAATTTTATTTTTTATGTTCACCACATGGGCTTTGTGTTCTTCAATTACATACACATTATGAAAAAAATTGTAGACAAGTACATAAGCTACACAAGTACGAAATTTGTGTTCTTGAAATGTTCATGACATGTGATCTTGACATTCTTAACTCGTTATCATTAAATGTCAAATTGCACCATTGTGAAAAGAAAACCAAAATGGTTTCTGAACTATAGTCACCAAGGTATGATCTCAATTGTTGATTGAAACAAAAAAAAAAGGGAATTACTATAAATTTGTAGACATGAATGCAATGGCCTTTCAAGACCTCTTAGTCCTAACCTTCAAAAATTGCTCAAAAAATCATGTTTATTTCAATTCACTATCTATTAAAAAAATTTAAAAGGACCATCTTAGGCCCTCCTAAAAATTGAAAGTTAAAAAAAAAGAAAAAAAACACATTGCTTTTGTATTCTTGAACAAAAAAAAAACCTAGAGTGCTTTTTTCTAAAACTTTTTTTTTTTTACCATTCATTTTAAAACTTAAAAAAATAAAAATCTAATTGACGTTTCAAATTCTAAACAACTTGGTTAATCTTTGATAAAAATTTCAAAGTGAAAAGTATTCTTTAAATGAGTCTTATGTTGTTCTAAAATTGAATGGGTTTGAAAAATTTGGGGTGTGATGTTTCTAGTGGTACCCAAGGATGGGTTTACCCCATAACTGTGCATCAATATCTTGGTTCACAAGCATAAAAACAGAAAATGTCAAAATGAGCTTCAAAAATCAACTAAACATGTTTTCATGATTTTTTTTGCACATGTAACCTACACTCAAAGTTAAAATTTTTGAACCAAATGAAGATAAACAATTAACCAAATGATTTAAAATAAGAATCATTTCCTGGCTCTTTGTTTCAAAATTTCAAAATTTTGAAATTTTCATTTCATTGGGCACAAGCATGTTAAAGTAAGCTAAAAAAAGTATCCTTTGAAGGCCAAAAAATAAAATTGTTAACTTTGGAGGTTAAAAAGTAGGATGCATTATTTGAAAATTAATGTTTAAACACAAGAGCATATGTAATATGACATGAATTTTTTTAAAAACTTCTTAAGATGTTGTGTTTATTTTTGTCCAACCTATTTTCACTCATTTTTTTGATTTGGTGCTCCTATCCCATTTTGCACAATTGGGCATTATGTTTGATCTAATTTAGTTTGTATGATTAGTTTATTGAACCTAAAATATGATGGTAGGTGTGTAGTTCATATGATAGTTTTCAATAACTTTGTTTGAATGTGTATGGGTGGAAAACTAGATAATGTAGCCAAATCCAATGACCAAAATTTTGAAATCCTAAAAGTGGGTTTGGAAATTTAATGACCAAATTGTCCAAATCCAAAAATAATTTTGAAAATCATAGAAATTGAACATGTGATTAAGTTTTGATGTGTATGTTTATTCATGGTAGCCACAAAGGTCGTGGAGAATGATGATTGGTTCAAGACACAACAATTTGAATTGATGGTTTTGCCCAACACAAAAGCACCTTGAAAAAAAAAACCACCTAGGAAAATAGTGGAATCTCTCCACCTTGACACCATTGCCACATCTTATAATAATACACATTTTCCACATATAACACAAGTAGTAAAATAATGACCCACTTGATTCATAATGCACTTTGGAGATTAGTGTATGTTGAATATTGGGTTAAATACCCAAATTTTATGTTTGCGAAAGAGACATTGAAAGACTTCTTATTTCATGCTTTGAAAAAATTGACAAAATTCCAACGAAGAGGGGAGTGAAAAGGTAACATTTTAATGTGATGAAGTGCTAGAACATTCGAAAGCCACATACCCATACCTAATTAGTCCAAGATGTTTATTCTTACATCTAGGTCATCTTTGAACTTAAAGTTTTCACACTTAACCTTTCTAGTTCCTTGGATTTTAAACCATGTATTGGTGATGGTGAATGGATAGTGACGAAGGTAAAAATGTTACATAGCCAATCCAAAAGCATGGCAATGGTGGATCCCATTTTACCTTCACATCCAAAATCCAAAATCTTTTCTTAACAAGAAAAATGAAAATCAACAATGTGTGGGAAAAAAAAAAAACAAGATAAAAAAATTGAAGGTAATTAAAGATTTAGATGTCATATCAAAGGAGGAATTTAAATCAAAAGGTTTGAATTTTTTTGGACATTTGGTTAAAAGTTCCCTTACCAACCATGTGTAGCTAGATTATGATTTTGGTCCCTAGCCATGCTTCAAATGTGAGGTCCATACTCCTCATGTTTAGGAAGTTATTGAAGAGAGTTGTAGTTCGAAATGATGTGTATAATGTGGCTTTGTGAAATCAAACTTTTTCATGAAATGTTTCCATTTTCTTTTTAGTCCACCAATCCCCCATTTTGCTTGAACCTTAAAGCCTACATGCAGTTTGTTGAATGTTCACATTGCATCATGGTCCGCATCTAGGTCAAGTTTTCATTCCCTTATCCTGCACATAATGAACATCCTTTCACCCATGTACCTTGGACTTTTAGGAAATACTCAAAGTAATCATCTCCATGAATGAAATATTGGTGATAGTTTCAATAAACACTTTAGTGCTACAAAATGTTCACATCTTGATGGGATTTGGGGTAGCCAATGTCTATGCATATAAATAATCCATGCTAGTAAAAAATGATTATATTGTTCATTGCATAGATTTTATGAATGTAAAACCAAGTCTTGTGCACCTTATTATTCCATGGTTTTTGAATTTTGACCAAACTACCATCAATGAAACTAATACAACTTGACAACACTTCCATTGTGTACCAAAGGCAAATTTTTTAGGTGTTAGCCATCAAATTTCATTTACAAAGACAAAGACAATTTTGACCAATTCCACATGAAAGCATCATAGATTGTGATGTTGTCATGATTCATGTGCACAATCAAGTTGATGAGGTGTTGCTTTGGTGTCAACTTTGATGCCCTATCCAAAACAATTGGAATGTCTTTATTTTGATGCCAAACACAAAGTCAAACCATAAGCCTATAAATTTGACCCTAAAAACCTTAACCTTAACATCAAAACACTAGGCCCCAACTTTAAATACTAAAATCAGACTTGAAAGTGCAAGAAATTAGACCTAAATCGCAAACGTTAATAAAAAACCTTCAAAATTAGGCGTAACCTTAACTTCTAACATTTAACCCTAACCTTAAACCTTTGGTTTGAAAATCCCAAAAGTTAAACCTGAATTTTAAACCATAGGTTGTAGCCATCAAAATTAAACCTAAAAGCCCTAATCCTAACTTTTAAACATCAAACTCAAACTTTCAACCTTAGTGATTAAGTTTGAAAAACTCTAAAATCAAACCTAAAAACCTTAACCTTAACCTTTAAACCCTAAATCTAAACCTTACAATTAAAACCCAAAAACCATCAAAATTAGATTTAAACCTTAAATTTTAAGTCAAAACCTTGAAAATTGGTGGAAAAAACCCACATAAATTGGACTTGAAACACCAAACCCTAACTTGAAACTTTATAAATCAAATGTTAAGCCTTAAAAATCAGACTTGAAAACCCTAAATATCAGACCCAAATGTTTTAACCTTAACTTTAAACACTAAATTTAATTTCAAACCCTAGTGATCAAGTCTGAAAGCCATGAAATCATATTTACAAATTGTAACCCTAACTTTAAACCTTAAAAATTAAACCTTAAAACCTCAAACTTTTGAATAATCATGGTGTGACTTACATTGTAACTAATGCATCCCAAACACCAATGACTAGGTCCACATATTGCCCCATCATTTCCTCCATTTCATGTGAAGTGAAAAAATCATTGGAGTTGCAAGCCACCAACAACATCATTTGCAGAATCATGAGATCATTTTGATCCATATCCTTGGAGATCCTCTCATAACTTGAATTATAAGTAAAATCGTCACTACTTGAAGAAAAACCATTTGAAGAACTTGAAAAAAATATTTTCTAATTCCTTAAATGAAAATAAAAGGAAGTCTACAATAATGATCCCTTCCTTATATACTTGCCATGAGAATCTAAAGCTAAGTTCCAACTTATCTTAAGATTGAACCCACCTTTTCGGGGCTGATTTGTAATTTCCTTATTTTACATCATAAAAACATGGGCTTAAAACAACAGATTTCATCACTATTTTTAGTCCATGGTTGTGTATTTTAATCTTAATTATAAATCTTGAGTTTTAACTCCATATTCTACACAAACCACACTATGTTCCAAAAATGCAAAACCTGAAAAATCAAACTATACTTGAAACACTGTAAACTGTAACTGTAAACCCTAAAAACCAAACATTCAAACCCACACAAAGCTTATTGTAACCCCAAACCCTAAAAGACCAAAACTAACCTTATTCATATAGTCAATAACCATAGCCAATAGTCACTGGCCACTTACCAATAACAAGTTGCCAATAGCCCATGGCCATAGCCAATAGCCATATAACTAATGGCCATATAGCCAATATTCATAGCCGTATGGCCCTGTAACCAATGGCCCCATACCCCCTTAGCCCATAGCCCCCATAGCATAGCCAATTGGTGAGTAGACCTATTTATTGACCCAAATTAGAAGTTGTTGTGCCTAGTTTGGGGATCCCATCTTGAGTTTCCCCCATGTTGGTCCCTTATTTGGACACTTTACAAATAACACAACTCAAGGGATGAGATAAAAAAATAGGTCTTGTAACTCATATTTAATTTGGAAAAGAAGTGTCATGGCAAATGTAAACACAACAATTTCCCTCAAGAATTTAAATACAATTGATGCAAACTTGAATAAGTATCCTACTACCTTTGCCATTCTAATATCTTCTTGACAATTTATTTTTTTTTCATTTTTTCACTTTGGTAATAAAAATAAAAATATTCCTCCCATATGCACTTGGTTTCAATCAACTATTGGCTTTTCATTGGAATTTTTAACATTGCTTGGAAGAAGGTTTTGTGGATGCTTTGGGAGATTTATTTGGAAAAGGGTTGTTGGGTTCCAATTCCACACTCGTATACTTTAGTGTCGGCTATGGGGTTTTGGAGGTTATTGACTCACATGTGGATTTGGAGGAATTCAAAAGCTTTGGTTCTTTTGGGGGCTTAGGCTATCACAATGCCTTGGCCATCCACAACACACACTTGCTTCCAAGATATTCCATCCACATTGTTTAAGTTCATCCTTTATTCCATTCATTTTGGGGAGGGATCGAAATGTTTGTTTACATGATGACCAAAAAACTATTGAATATTCATTCATTGTCCAACTTTCTTACATTGCTCATCTTCCACAAAATTCATCCATTGTTCAATTTTGCGAGTTCATCCATCGTCCAACTTCCACATATTCATCTATTTTCCAAGAACTAAAGATGGTATTCGAGGAAGTTGACATTGAGAAAATGTTCTTTCATTAGATTTGAATTCCTTCTAATCAAGTGCACAACAACATGTCCTTCAATCAAACGGATTCAATTTCAAAATTTCAAGCGTAATTTTTTGAGTTTCCTAAAATTCTCCGGATATTAAATTATTTTGAAGAAAGCTGGGCATCACCACCAATGGGCATACCATTTGCAAACAAGGATATACCTACATTCAATTGATTGCACCTATTCTAGTGCCTGTTGTGCAAAAGACCACATATAAAGGTGAAGTTTCAAATGGTTTTGGAAAATTGTTGAAATGAGTTCTTGAGATTGAAAACATGAAATAAAATAAAATTGTGGGGGTATTGTTGTCATCTTGGTTGTGATGACTTCCAAAAAAAAAAACCTTTGAAGTTCCACTCAAAGCAAAACACTAGATGGATGGATGGAAGGAGCTTGGCACCTTATGGATGCAATTGATATTGTTTCATGATGTGGTCATGACATGAGAGCCAACTCATGCAATACATAATTTATATTATTTGGACTTTTGTTTTGGTTTCTTTTTAACTTTGTATATGGATGGTGGGACTTTCTCACCTCCCTTTAACAACTCCCCATATTCATCCGGAGCCACAAAGGGTAAGAGTACCATAAGGTAACCTTCTTGTGCATTGAGAGACAAGTGGTTTTCTCCATGTAGTGGGCCAAGGTGAACTATAGCACCTACAATGGTATTTTCACCTTTGCACATGAAGCACCTTAAAGCAGCTTCACCCATACCCCCAAGTATTATTTGGGTAAGTAACAATCCAACATGGGTTCACATTTGTTTCTCAATCACACCCATAAACATGACAAAAAGGGGCAATATCAAAACCAGCTTTGTCCTACGTCAACAATGACAAAAAGTTGAAAAAAAATCGTGTGCGACACTCTACTCTATGCAGAGTCTTGTGGTTTTAACATAAGGTTTCACTACCGCAGACATCATTACAAAACATGGTGCAACTTGCTTTCAATAGAGCTATCTGTAAAGTCTCTTGATTAGGGGGTGAGAATGGTCAGTTTTGGCACAATAGGGCATCAAACATGTAACTGGGAATGAAAATTTTACAGAACAAAATAACTGGGACCCAAACTAGTTTTTCCAGCAATTTTGGTCGTAAACTTTCATCCTCTCTTTCCTTTTTCTTGAGCACCTCCACTAGTGCTGCTACAGTCGAACTCTAGATTAACGTTAGGTTTTTTAGAGTCGAGAAAATCTACTAGTTATCCAAGTCCCACAAATCATCATAAAAGAGGGTGAATTTGATAAATAAATAGTTACAGAACCAAAAATTAATCAAAATCACACCAATGAAAAATGAAAAATGATTTATTGAAAAGTTTGATAATATGAAAAAAATATTTTTTTGCTGAAAATTAGAATGCCTAGCTGAAAATCACTTTTTAATTTTCAATCCATCTTAAAACGAAACAATTTTTGCAAGTACAATTGCAACAATAATGTTTCCTTTTCTCAAAGGACATCAATTGAAAGTGTGAGCATATAGAAGAGCCCATCCTACGACAATTTGGAGAAACCTTTTCTTTGCACCTGATTTTTAAACATACTAGTGGGTACCCGTTAATTGTTTCAACCAATTAATAACTCTGATATTGTATGATGCAGATTAGCCAAATTTGAGAGGTGATTTTTGTCAAGGGTTGAAAGAAGCATTATATCACCTCCAAGCCTTT
>Ga0209208_10004449_pt1 | contig 19857 bp, 10 predicted proteins | sample S1TSphfallax_3_FD_187694 | JGI IMG/M metagenome (GOLD analysis project Ga0209208, IMG submission 187694) | Host-associated microbial communities from peat moss isolated from Minnesota, USA - S1T2_Fd - Sphagnum fallax MG (SPAdes) (version 2) | ecosystem: Host-associated > Plants > Peat moss >...
CCAAGGTATGTTTTTTTTTTTAAAACTAATTAATTATTTGATAAACATTGGTTCAACCTACCAAGGTATTACAATATATGATATTATTATTAGATGCAAGAGTAAACGCCCCCCCCCCAAACAATTTGGGGGGTATCTTTAAAAAAACCTACTTATTCAAAGTTTTTTTTATAGAAAATGAGGTTAATAATTGAATGCAACTTGTAATCTTGCTTAATAAAAAAAATATTTGACCTAAAAAAGACATCATGCCCACCCCCAAAATTAAAAAAATTATAAATGATGGTTCGTAAGAAAATTTCATTTGAGCTCAATGCAGATTAAAAAGAACAATTTCCCATGGAAATATTAATCGTTGCTCGTTTTGTCTTAGGGCTCTCAAGAAACTGAGAGGGGTTCCAGCCAATCACAAATTACCGAATCAAGCATGTGCGGACACCAATTATTTTATATAAGTAAGATAGATTCAAAAATCACTTAACAATCACTAGATGGTTGTTTATTCTAAGTATGAAACCAAAATTAGATCATGAGCATCAAGTGATTGTTTATTATAATTATGAAGTCAAAAACCATTTAGTGACCATTAGGTGAATGTTTACTACAAGAATGAGATTCAAAAACCACCTAATAGCCATGAACTTATAAACTTTAAATATGAGGTCTAATAACCACCTTGTGACCACAAATGACTATAAATTATAGGTATGAAATCTACAAACCACTTTGTCATCACCATGTGGTTTCTATTTTAAAACTTCATCAAATTACCACCTCAATGTATTTTTTATGACATTTTAAAATTTCAAAGTTTAAATTTTTTTCACCAAGGTGTTATTTATTTTTTGAGAGAAGTTGGAAAATATATTGTTGTGAACTTTTGGTTAGGTGGTGTAAACTGAATTTCAAATAGGTTTTATTATTTGCATAATTCAAACATATATTTTAAAATTTTGAAATAAACACAATATGAATTATTGGTGCATTTAAAATTACATAAAAAAGAAGAAAACATAATATCATAACCTTGTTTCATTATCAACCCAACACTTCATTTGATTGCCAAAATTTGTAGAAAACATGCATTTAAAGGCCAAAAGAATTATGTGTAGGTAATGGTGGCCATAACATAAAACTTTGACATTACACTTAACCAAAAAAATTGTATTATGAATTTTTAGGTTCACCTTTTAGAAAATTTAAAAACTTTTTAATAACGTTAGATGATCCTCTTAAATGTTGTAGAATGTTTTGAGTATTTTGTTTTGTTTATACCTCACCATCATATATGATGATCTATAATAAAAAAAACTTTCAATGGAACTCCACCAAATTAACTTTATCAATTAACATGATGGTGGGTAAATTGGATTTTGTTCCGCATAAACAAATAATGAATTGATCAATAATTACATATTTATTATAAGTGTGAAAAAAAAATTATGATTAAGAACAAAAACAAGGTTAACATTTTTCCATACTTTAAAGGATTACAAATATAGAAAGACAAAAAAAAACAAAAAGAAGAAGAAATAAGAAGCCATATACGAAAATAAATATACATGAAACAAAAGCAAAATAAGGGAAAAAAATCAAAATACACAAAAATGTAGTATGAACAACAATGTCAATTTCACACTTATTTAAGGATTATCAATAATATCATTTATGATAGTGATTTTGTAAGTCACAAGCGGGTTTAAGATCGAAACTATGTATGTTTATTACATAGTTATGGAAATTTATGTTCTTGTCTATATAAATATTTTTTCACCTTTCTATTGTTTATATATAATTAGTATGCCACACCATTCCCTATCATGAACTTCACATGAACTACACCAAAACCTTTCAAAACAAAAATCTCCCTTCCTTTCATAATTTTATTCCATAAAATTTCACATTCATACAACAATTTCTTTATATCAAAATGAAGGTGTTTCCAAAGGTCACAAACATCCATTTATATACTAACCAAAAGAAAATTAAACAAGAAATTTTCTAAAGTTTACACATCACATGGCCCTTCATGTGATTTCACATGCACAATAAGATGCAAGGACTTTTCACATGACTTTCACATAAGTTAATATGTGAAGGTCAATGCACCTTTATGTGCAAAAAACTTTCACATAACTTTCACATAATTTAATATGTGAAGGTTAATGCATTTGTATGTGTAAAAAATTCTCACAAAACTTTCATATAATTTAATATGTAAAGGTTAATGCATTTCTATGTGTAAAAGATTTTCACAAGACTTTCATATAATTTAATATGTGAAGGTCATTGCACCTTTATGTGCAAAAGACTTTCACATGACTTTCATAATAATTAATATGTGAAGGTCAAACATTATGATGAAATTAAAATATGAAATCTTATTAACAAGTAAACCATCAAACTTACATGTTAAATAATTACATAGGTAATAGTTGAATTTCATCAAATTACAACTTCTTTATCATATTTCCCCATTAACTTCATTAACTTTTTACATTAGGTGAAGGTATAAACATTAATTTTGGTATTTATTTATTTTTGTTGCAAATCCAAAAACAATAAAAGAAACCAATAATGAATTCATTCGCTAGTAACAAATAAGAAAACAAGATGAAAAAACACAAATTACAGAATAAAAAAAAATTAAAAAATCCAATTTGAATAAACATGGCAAAAATAACTTAAAAAAACATATTCAAATGTAATGTGGATTTATTTTTGAAATTTAAACAAATTAAAACGTTTTTAAAATTAATATATTGTCTCTTAGTACAAAATTAAATGCTTACAAATAATTAAATCACTTAAGAACATGTAGAACATTATCAAACATTTCAAGAATTGTTAATTAAGTTGTTTGATTTTGAGCTTGAAATTCCATTTCAAGATTTTGAGTCTTGAATTAAAGTTTTTTTTGCTTGATAAGTAACTTTTTATTAAATTTTATAAGCAAACCTTTAGGTCATCATTCTTTCACTTGATTTTGATTTATGTTTTTCAATGTTTATTTAACATTTTATATATTTATTTATGATTTTTGAAATAATTGACATTTCTAATTAAGGAACATTTATGAGATGCTATATTATTGAAAACAATAAATAGTTTGCAAGATGCATTTTGTGAAATAAAAGAAAAAATATTTTTACCTTCTTCCAATGTGGTAACAAGTTTGAAAATGAATGCATGTTTTACTTCACTGTTACTTGAAAAGGTAGGGATGAATGGTTGAAATTCCAATTAACATTTTCATCTTCTTCAACTGTAATAATTTCATCACCTCCTTCAGGTGCACTTTTGTCTATACCAAATCTTTCATCATTATTATTATTCAAGTAAACCATTGCCATGTTAACCCACTTTTTTTAGTTTGTTCTTTAAATAATGACTTTTGACATTGATATTTATTTTTCATTTAAAATTTTTTATTCTTGATTTGTTTTTTTTTCTAACAATATTTCTCGAACAATAAATGATGGTGTTTAGTGTAAATGTGAATTCAATGTTTGAACGACAAGCAAAATTTATCAAGTCATTTTCATTCTTCTTCATACAATTCAAGAACATTAACAAGACCAACATTAATCCTTCTCCCTTCAAGACTTGCTTCATCATTCATTACCTTTTTTTTGGTGATTCCACTTTATAGCTAATAATTGCACTGATTGAAACACAATAAACATGGAAAATAAAAATGCTTCCATCAATGAAAAATTTTCAATTAATGTGATTTCATTTTTTTTCATACAAAAATATATCCAACTTTGAAGGGATCCATCATCCATGATTTTATTCAAAAAACATCACTCCCAAGAATAAATGAATGGAAATTTAAAAGATTCAAAAATTCATTCAAACTTTTTTTTTCTATTTTTACATTATATGAATTATAAAATGAACAGAAAATAATCAAATTGAACTTCATGGAGATATGTAACATGTACACATGTTAATAGACCAAAAAAAAGTTAAAAATTTGATTAAAATAACCAAGCCTAATACATAGGTTGATAGTAAAAACACTTATATTCTCCACCATACAAAAATAAAAATAAAAATAGAATTCACTTCAATAACATGCCTAACAAGTACACATGTGCAAAGATTAACAAGCACAAGAACGAAACTAAAAAAAAATTTTAAAAACCTAACCTTAATACATACTTTTGAATCAAAGATATATTTACTTTGTATCCATCACACAAACACAAGATGAAAAAAAAGTATACAATAAAATAAAACTTCCAAACATTCTTTATATGCAGACATGAACAAACATTAAAAAACTAAATAAAAAATTGATAGAAATAAGACACATCCTTGTAAAAAATGTTGATATAGATTCAAGTGTTGCCAAGCTAATGATTTTGAACTCTGAAAACTTTGCAGTTGTCAGTAAATGTTTTGACTATAAAAAACAATGTTTTACCCTTTTTTCCACACATTTGTTTACTTGGGTGTAGTTGCAGTGGCTGTTGCAATCTAGGCTATCAACTATAGCCATGGAGCTCCATAGACACAATGACAACTTTGATGTTGGCTGACAATGTTGCTGCAGCCCCATTTCATCACACAAATTTTATTTCGAACATTCTTTTCCAGTCTTCTTTCTCCCCCCTGGGAGCTCTGGACTGTTTGAGCTCCCTAGGGTTTTCCACATGTTGGATAGAAGTCGCATCTCGAGGGATCCATTTTGCTGATTTTGTTCTTTGAATGCTGTATTTCCATCTTTTTCTGCAATAACATATTTGCAGCCATCTTCTTCCAACACTTTGATCATTTGTTCAAGCCATGTTTCATGGAGAACATGGATCACATGTTGCATATGAAGTTGAGTGAGGCAGTGTGTTTCTTGTGCTGAACTTTGCACAAGAATTGCTTTATTCTCCTTTCCATTCAAACACAATTTCCATATGCATAGTTAATATTGTCTTGAAGAATCTGAGATTCATGTCAGCTATTCTTCTGAACATGAATCTAGAAAAACTGTGCACATTCAACAGAAGCTCATCATGAAGATTGCACTCGAAGATGAAAGGAAACTCACGAGCGTGAAATTGCTGCCAAACAGGGCACATCATCTTATCACTTGGTCCATGTCATTCACAAAATACAACTAACAACTGATTTTGGGCATTCTGCAAACACTCAAGATTCATCATTCACAAGGTAAGAAACGAGGATGGCACTTCTAAGCAACCAACGAGGGTTCAAGTTATTTCCATGACTTCTGTCCAATAAGATATAACTACAAAGCACTCAAATCTCTGAGGATGAAACAGATCTACCTTGTGTTTTTGATGCCCATCTTCAAGATCAAACTAAGCTTAACAAGAAATATGAGTCAGCATCTGCGTACATGCATGGGTGATACATTTGCACATGATCTGCACATTTTCTTAGTTCACAGGTGTACGGTTGCAAGCTCCTCATACATCCCCACTTGCATATGTACTGCAAAAAATTGAGAAACAGTTGAAAGCTGTCTTCAGACTCCAGGCGAAGCCCACAACTGTGATGCTGTGAATGCTAGTCTGTGAATTGATTCAGAGAGATCAGCACTGACTAATGACAGAGAGTTCACTTGGCTGCTGATGTACCTGAGGTGCTGAAACACCCTTCCCAGCCTCAAAAATGAAGGTCCCCTGAAGATCATCAGATATGGGACAGTGGCAAAAACTGCATATTTACGTAACCATGTTCATACCATGTTTTCTTTTTTGGGCGAGGTCGCTTTGAGAAAAAGATGCTTCCATAGCTGTTGTGCACGAAACAGACTTCATGTTCCAGCTGCACTTGCGTTGTGGCCAGAGATGCAAGGTGAGAACAGCCTCTTTCCTCTTCTACACTTCTTGGCTGCCTTAAGGAGCTTGAACCTTTCAAAGGCACTGAAATCTACAACAGGAAAGACAAGAACATGTCCTTCCTCTCATACACCTCTGTGCTTTTGAAAAGCTCGTCTCAGGACTCTCAGTACCCCGATTTCCTCCTCTGCACTTCCTTCCCTGTTGTCCTCTGGCGCACAATGAGATTCCGTGCTTCGACGAACACAGCAACGATAAAACAAACACAACCCCAATCCACCCCCGCGCAAGAAAACCAAGACCTAATGCTCTCTGAGCCCTAATATGTAGACTCGCATGTCGACCTTGGATTCCGTTTCTGTAATTTCGAGGGTGTGTATTCTGATGTCGAGATTTCTCTGCAATCTTTGTTGTTTTTCTCCTCTTGGGTTGGTGATGGAAAAATGTCTTCATCAGTCAGGGAGGTGCGAGTGCTCAGCGAGAGGTGGAAACCCTCTCTTCTACAGCAGTTTGGTACAGGGGATTGGGGAACGAGGGCGGCAAGGATCCTATTACGGATATGGGCACCGCCTGTATACCACCATGTCCGAAAATTCCTGCAGTCTCCTGTCGGGTTTGCCACTATTTCGACAGCGCAATCCGTCCAAACAACGCAACAACCGCTGAGAGGTCATGGCCGTGGTACTCTCTCTGACTTCGCTTTGATGCAAATCACTATTCGAGTGCATGTGTGACTGAGTGATCATAGCCATGAAGAAATGATCTTACATGCGTTTTTTTTCACTAGTTCCTGCAGTTTGTGGCAGGCCAGAAAAGGATTGTAGAGAAACTATGGCGGGAGTTCTTCTCAGATCCTTCACAATGGCAGGATCACAGGCTGATGGAGAAGGTCAGAGAAACTGCTTTCTAAAGAGACTTTCGTTGGGATACTCTCTCTGTTCAACTCCCAGCTGCCTCTGATGAATGTGCAGCTGATCATCTGGATTTCAATTTTCTGATTGCAGGGAAATTCGAGGTATCCTGATTTTACACACAAGAAGACACAGGATGCACTCTGGCTGAACAGCAAATGGAAGCCACCATGGGTGGACATGGAACTGGCTGCAATGCCTACAGGGACTGTACAATTGGGTATATTCTTGTGGAATTCAAGGCTCCATAAGTATCTCACAACTGGGCAATATAAGAAGACAATTGAGCTTTTTGAGCAAATGCAAGAGGAGAATGTGATTCCAAATGCGTTCAGTTTTGTTCAAGTGCTCAATGCATGTGCTGGTTTAATGGCACTTGATGATGGGCTACGCATCCATATGCAGATCATCCAAAGTGGTTGTGAATCAGATCTCTATGTGGGTAATAGCCTCATTGATATGTATGCAAAATGTGGGGGCATAGACTATGCTTGGTTAGTATTCAGCAAGATGCCCATACGCAATGTGATCTCATGGAATGCAATGATTCTTGGACTTGTGAAATGTGGGCAAGAGCAGAAAGCAATGGAACTATTTCAGCAAATGCAATGCAGAGGGGTGGCACCAGACCGTGTCACCTTTGTGGGGCTGCTCCATGCATGTGCTAGAGTAGCAGTGCTCGAAGATGGCAAGCAAATTCATGAACAGATCATCCAAAGTGGCTTTGAGTCTGATTTATTTGTGGCCAGTAGCCTTATTGATATGTATGCCAAGTGTGGGAGCATAGAGGATGCACAAAGAGTGTTTGACAGGATGCCAACTCGTGATGTGGCTGCTTGGAATGCCATGCTTTTGGGACATGTGAGAGGTGGACAAGGGCAGGAGGCATTACTGTTGTCTCAAAAAATGCAACAGGAAGGTGTGAAACCAGACTCTATTACTTTTGTGGGAGTCTTGAATGCATGTGCCAGTGTAGCATCACTGGATGAGGGGAGGCATGTTCATGAACTGATAATTCAGAATGGTTACCAGTCTCATGGATTTGTGGGTAATAGCCTTGTTGACATGTATGCCAAATGTGGGAGCATAGAGGATGCACGGCAAGTGTTTGACAGCATGCCCAGACGAGATGTGGTTGCTTGGAATGCCATGATTTTTGGATATGTGAAATGTGGGCAAGGGCAGGAGGCATTGGACCTATCGCGACAGATGTGCTGTGAAGGGGTGAAGCCAGTTCCGATCACCTTTGTGGGTATGCTCAATGCATGTGCTGGCATAACAGCACTGGAAGAGGGCAGATGCATTCATACAAAGATTATTCAGAGTGGTTGTGAGTCAGATGTCTATGTGGGTAGTAGCCTTGTAGACATGTATGCCAAATGTGGGAGCATAGAGGATGCTTTGGAGGTGTTTGACAGGATGCGCACACGTGATGCTGTTGCTTGGACTACCATGATTCTTGGGTATGTGAAATGTAGTCAAGGGAAGAATGCATTGGAGCTATTTCAAAAGATGCTTTGTGAAGGGGTTGAGCCAATCCCTGCCACCTTCACGGCAGTGCTCAGTGCATGTGCCAGTGTAGTGGCACTTGAAGAGGGCAGGCTTGTTCATGAATATATCAGTCGAAGTGGTTGGGAGTCAGATCTCTTTGTGGGTAGTAGCCTCATTGACATGTATGCCAAGTGTGGGAGTGTAGAGGATGCATTGAGAGTGTTCAACAAGATGCCAAGACATGATCTCATCTCATGGAATACCATGCTTGGAGGATATGCCATGCATGGTCATGGCAAGGAAGCTGTTGAGCATTTTGAACAGATGTGGGACAGGAGTGTTGAAATTGATAAGGTCACTTTCATTTGTCTTCTATCAGCTTGTAACCATGCAGGCCTAGTGGAGGAAGGCCTGCAGTACTTTGAATCTATGAAGTCAGTTTATGGTATTTCTGCAACAGTAGAACACTATGCCTGCATGGTTGGTCTTCTTGGCCGTGCTGGCCATCTGGCTGAGGCAGAGGATCTGATCAAAGTGATGCACTGTGAACCTAATGCTCCTGTGTGGAGGGCCTTGCTTGGTGCTTGCAGAGTTCATGGTAATATTGAGATGGGAGAACATGCTGCTAAAAAAGTCATTGAATTAGACCCTGGAGATGCAGCAGGCTATGTGCTGCTATCAAACATCTATGCTGCTGCTGGCAAGTGGGATCTTAGCTCTAATATTCAACAACAGAGGTTGGAAAGGGGTGTGAATAAACAGCCAGGATGCACCTGGATTGAGGTGAACCATGAGTTGCATTCATTTACTGTAGATGACCAAGACCATCCTCAAATAAGTGAAATTCATGCAGAACTGAGCAGATTGTCCAAGCAGATGAATGACATTGGATATGTGCCAGACACAAAGTTTGTGTTGCATGATGTAGAGGAAGAAGAGAAGGTTGTCCGGTTGTGTTACCACAGTGAGAAGCTGGCCATTGCATTTGGGCTCATAAGTACACCTCCTGGTACTACACTCCGCATCTTCAAGAATCTGCGGGTGTGTGGTGACTGCCACACTGCAACCAAGTTCATTGCAAAGATTGTTGAGCGAGGAATCATAGTCAGGGATGCCAATCGCTTTCACCACTTCAACAAGGATGGTCTCTGTTCTTGCAGGGATTATTGGTGATGCCTGCTGTCTGCCTTCTCAATGGCAGGCACTTTTGCTTTGAATTGTCAAGCTCCTTCTCTGTGCAAAGATTCAAAGGTTGATTGTGTGTGCAATGAGAAGACCCTCTGTTGATCATACACTGATGTAGTGAGGACAGGCCAAGGATGCCCTTACTTGGGTGAAAAGCAGGTCCTCTTGCACACCATTGCTGCTGTTGCATAAGACCACTCAGCCAAGTGACATGGTTTCACAGGAGAATTCCCAATTTAAATTTCTCCCCAAGACACTGTGGTTGTCTGAATCTGCACGTATCATTCCCTATGACATCAGAGTTGGACTGTGTAGAAACACTACTCCATCTCTGAGGAAATAGGAGCATGGAGGATACTGCCAAAGAGAAACATGAGATGCTTGGGCAATGCAGGTCACCACAGCTTCCAACCCTTTTAAAGGGAACTGCTGAAGGAATTTAACCAAGCATCAAAGAGTCATAAACTTCTGGGTGCAGAGTAATCCAGTGCTGATGAATCACATGAAATGATGCTGAAATCCTTGCAAACTGGAAACACAGGTGGACCAATGACTAGCCTGAAGCAGTATGACAAACACCCTGTATAGCATAGCTGCAGAATAATGACAGACAAGCCTGGAGTATACAATGTGATACAGGAAAGTCTGTTATAACTTCTTCTGTGAATTTCGGTCATTCTTCTGAAAACTTCATAAGGAGATATTAGAACCTGGCAGCTTGCTGAACATTGATCAATTCATAATCAACAAGTTGTAGTATCTGTGTTTGTGATGATTATTCAAGTGTACAGATTTCTGTTCTCAATTCTCTCTAACAATATGTATGAAATTTATATTATATGGCCAAAAAGTTGATAGTGCTTAGGATTTTTTTTGGAAGTCTATTATTGTCAGTGAATCATAGATCATCACATAACAAGTATCTCAATTCTTGAGAAGGCAAGATATGACAATTCTCTTTTGATGTATACTCTTTCTCATCCCTTTCAATGAATATCCTCTAGCTGTTTGTTACAAATCATGTCCTCAATCCTTTTAAGATATACTTAACGTTCATCAACTACAGAGCAATGCGATCGAAACAGTAGTGCGCACCCACAATAACCAAAACTTCTTTGCACACAAATAATTGACAGTGGAAGTTCAATCTTTTTCAAAAAGCTGGAAAAATGTCTCCGTTTGCTCTCCTGCACAATATGGTGCTTCTTGTAGCCTAAACTCATCTTAATCACTGGAATGTCCTTGAATTGCTGAAGTCTCAAGCTAATAGAAGACAAAATTTGGACACAAGATTCATGATCAATATAAAATTTGAGAATCCTATTGGGGGAAAATCTTCCAAGGGGAAAAAAAAACTTATCCAAGATAACATGTTTTCTACACACCTCCACATAGGCCTATTCAACACCCTTTATAAATTTCAGTGACGAGTAATTGGAACTGGTATATGGGAGATTTTATTGGGAATTCTTCGTATTGTTGTCCATGGACGATTCAAAAGACAATTTAAAAAATAACTATCTCATTTTCAAGTCTAATTTCTTCATGTTTAAAAAACCTTTTCTTATGAATTGTCTTAATAACTATTTCTCACCTTTCCCAATAAATACCTCCATTTTATAACTGCCTCATTTTTTTTTTCCTATCCACCAACATGGATATGAAAAATTAAATTAACACGTATCTTTTTATGTCCATGAAATGTATATTAATTTAAATTAAATTTGACATTGACATAAATAATGATGAATTATTGAAAACCATATGAAAACATAAGGAAATGTTGATTGCTTAGCAACACAGAGCTTGAATTAATACACTAATATTATAACCCTTGTCTATATACAAATAAGGTTAACAAAAGGCATTGACAAAAACATTTATCCTATGTTTGCCATTGATCCAAGTTGCAAAAATTTCCCATGCATTGTGTGAACCAACTAGATTGTTGTAAAAGTGGGCAGAATATTAAATGCAAAACCAGAAAAAAATGACAAGAAAATGACATGGGCATTTCACTTTTTGAATGCTCACCTTTTGCACATGAGAAATTCTTCTCCATAAGGTTACCTCCAAAATACATTTCAAAATTTTCTAGTAGGTTCTTACGAAGTTGAGAATAAATAGGTCTAAAGTTTAGAGTCATGGTGGATGATCAAAATTCCTAATTTTTCTCAGCTATGGTCTATATTATTAAAGTAACATCCATCCATTTCTTTATGGCAAGTGTTCTTAACTATATTGCAATCTATATATGAAGGCTTTTGGGGATGAAAATGAAGCAACCCCTGACTCCGCCCGCTCGAACCATCATCCATCCAGCCGGACGGACGTTTCATCCATCCCAGCCACAAGCGAACCGTCGAACCTGACTCCACCTCCAACTGTCACGGAATCCAAAAGCGCAGAACCTCCCACTGGGGAAGAAGATATAACTTCCTCCTCCTGTCCCTGGCAGCAAAAGGAAAATTCGAAACAGGGCAGGGGCAAGGGCAGGGCAGGGGCAGGGCAGGGAAGGGCAGGGCGTCCAGGGCAGTAAAAAAATAAAGAGTAAAAAATAAGAAAAAATATAAAACAGTGGCCGAAGGTTACAGGCACCCACGGGGGACTTCACAGTGGCCTTCGGCCACGGGGCACACACTAGTTATTGTTGAAAATCATAAGCATGCACTATTCATCCAATGTTGAAATGATGACATATATTGGATATCATATATGCAAGTTAAAAATGTGAAACACATATATTAACCCCAAAGAGAGAGAATCTCACCCTATGTTCACCATGATTTGGATCATAAAATAGTGTTAAGTTAACCTACTGGTTGGATTAGTCTATATCACATATCATAATTTTTGTATTAGTTAAAAAATCACAATCATAACTTAACCTAATAACATAGCTCATCATAATGTGGTAATTATTTTTAAAAAAAATAAAAAAATGGAAGCTGAATCATGGCTTTCAAAACTTTCCTGACGGCCACTTTGATAAGTCTCAACAAGAGAATAAGAACTTGAAATATGCATTTCATCAACAAACTCTCACAAAACAACTTAAGCTCATAATAACAAAGTGAGCACAATGAAGATTGAGGTTTTGAATTTCATGAACTTGCTTTGAAAATACCATATTCACACTAGAAAAATTAATTTGCACAAATAAATAAAAATTGAAGAAATTTTATATTAGAATTCAAAATGGACTTTCTAAGTCAATGAAAATGTACTATCACAATGCACAAATTTGTGATATGGATTCATAAAAATGACATATACTAATAGGTGCACTTCTTTTTGCATTGAATGGTATAATGGATGTAAGTTTAAAATGGATTAATTCAATGGAAAATAGATTTTAAAGTGGTTTTGAGGACATGTTCCTGGAATTATTGAAAAAATCCTTGAAAATCACATATTGATGAATTTTGAATTAATTTTTTATAACATTGGTAATACACAAGATTTTTATGAAAGTTTTTTAGGATATGCAAATTATTAGTTTTTAATATAATGGTTGTCATTTTTAGATAATGGCTATTTATCTTGAACCTTGGTCTTTGAGACCAAAATTAATAGGGCATTATTCAATATCATTTCAAATTGAAATATTGATCAATGTTAATAAATAAAAAAATAATACAACTAAAAAATTTCATGCCACATGTGAGATTTATGTCTAGACAAAAAAGTAAAATTGTGACATTTATTAAAGTCTTGTCATAATGAAGCAAAAAATTTCGTGTCATTTGTGAAACTTGTGTCATGATGCAAGCTGAAATTGTGACATTTAAGGTTTCATCATAATGAAGGCCCCTTCAATGGGTGCAAAATGTGATGTTGATAACAAAAATGACATGTTATGTGTGAATGGAGACACCTATGTAATGATGATGATAGTGGACAAAACATGAAGAAATCCACTAAAACATTTTTTTGGTTTGGAAATAAGACCTTTTGTCAAAAAAAATTAGTTACTTGTTATATGGGAATGGATGCACATATGTAGTGACCTTGATATTGAACAAGTAGTTGCATTTGGAACACATAATACTTCAATAAGGGTAAAATATGTTATATTGGTAACAAGTTAATTTGTTATGTGTGAATGGATACACATATGTAGTGATGTTGATAGTATACAAATTGTTGCATTTGGAATGCACATACATAACTCAATGGGTGCAAAATGTACTGTTTTGGTAACAAGAACTACTTGTTATGTGTGATTATATACACATATGTATTGATGTTGATAGTGGACAAAAAGTAAAAAAAGTCTCTAGAACATTTTTGTGAGCTATGAATGAAACCTTTAATTAGTTTTTTGAATATTAAAAAAGAAATTAGGATTATAATGTCCATGCTAATGAACCACATAGTGAACATTGCAACACTATTAATTTAAATCTAACCATTAGTACAAAGCTTTATTATTTGTTGAAACATATTCTAAATTGGTCAAACTATAGTTAAATTGGACATTAATTGCATGGGGTAGTGGTGAAAAGGACAAGATTTCTTATTGTCAATTGAACCTTTTAAATTGCCCATTACAACACAAATGTTTTACAAAACAAGCTTAGTTTAACAAGCCACAACAAAACAACAACTTGACAACAAAAGGTTGAGTTATAAATAAGAAGTGGTATCCATTTGTGATCATCCATTTTTACATGCCAATATTCATATACTTTTTATATGAAAAGTATATAGGGTGTAAAACTTTTGGGAACACATTCTAACCACTGATTCCAGGTTGGTAATAAGTCAATTACACAACTTGGATTTGCAACATGTTAAAAAGTTGAAATACCTTTCAATCTTTACTCTACCAAGGACTTGTACCATGGCAATTTTAACCAATTCGAAGTATTTTACAAAAGAACAAGTAAACATTATGGGTGTTCAAAGAGTGCATTGAAGGCACATTAAAGGATTCACATCATGCAACTTAGCCATAACAACACCTACATTTGATCTCATGGCCATCTTGACCATAGATTGTTGAACACCAAAGGAAGTTGTTAATAGAACCTTAAGCACCCATACAATGTCACTATTACCCAATTTTTTGGGGTGGTAGAAGGTTGCCTAAATCACATCCAAATGGTTGTAGAAACTTTCCTTTGCATCAAATTGTAACCAATATTGTGGGTACACCACACCAAAACTATCCATGACACCATGAGTAAGGAATTTCCCTTGCAATTTTGCAACAAGGTAATCAATTGTCCCTACAACCCACATTGCATTTCCATCCATTTTTTGGTTCATTTCAATCCAAAATAGAAAACAATAATTAAAGTAAACAAAATGAAATATCAAGGGGTTAAGGTTTAAGGTTAAACACACACATTTTGCTCTCACTTATGTGATGGTTATAAAATAAGCATATCTTGTGACATATGAAAGTTCATAAGCTTGCAATTTTAAATGCTACAAGATAATTGGGAATTTGTGTTTACCATTTGTAACTATATTTTAGTTGTAAAGAACATTTGTGACTAAAATTTGCTTAGTTGCATTAGACATTAGCTACAAGTGTGGATGAAATCAATGATCAAGAAATATTTCAACATATATATCCTATTGTATGCCATCTATATATTATTATAAAAATAAATTTTTTACATAATGACATGTGGTAAATGAAAAAGGTTTGAAAAAAATTTATTTAAAAAATAAAATCAATCTTCATTGTTTATTATAGATTGTTAATTTAAATTGTGACACATGGCATAAAACAAATATGCCACATGGTATTTTCAATTTTTTCCAAAATGAATTAAAATCAATATTTAGGTAAGTAGGTTGGACTAAGTAAGTAGGTAGGTAGATAGGTTAAGGATGTAGGAAAATATTTTAAATTTATCTTAGGTTTAACCTTTAAGGTTAAAGTCCTTAAAGGGTTAAGCTCCTTTCATTGGCTCATCCAAATTGACATGTTTTTTTCAATGTGAAAGTGTAGGATAAACTCACCTATAGTTTTCAAAATGGAAATGGAGGACAAAACATATGGAATAAAAGTTGAAGTTGCAACTAAATTTTTTATTTCATGTCCTTTGTCTTATTTTAAAAATTTATAAACTAAATAATTAAGTAAATTAATAGGTAACAAGCTAATTAAAAAATAATAAAATAATAAAATAATTACATATATATTAATTAAATAAATAATTCACTTACTTACAAATTCTTAAATAATATTTCATAATTTAAGTATAGAATATGAATAAATCATAATATTAGATAAATAATAATTAATTGATTATGTCTTTAATTATAAAAATTTAGTTAAATAATGAAATAAAAAGCTAACTAATTAAATAACATATTAATTATAATTTATCAATTATTAAATTTCCATGAATAAAAAATAAATTACTGAAATATAAATAAAATAAAAATAAAATAACCAATTTATTAATTATAAATAATTGATTAATAGTTCATATAGAAATAAAATAAAATAAAATATTGAATAAATATTAACTATACATTTTAAGTATTAACTATTAATTATCAATTAATTATCAATTGATTAATGAATAGGTAGCTTATGTTAATTAGGTAGGTAACTTAAGTTAAATAAGTAGGTAGGTAGTTAATTTTCCTTAATACAAATTAAATATAGCTTTATATACACACTAATGGAAACATATTCTCATAATATTTTTTATAAAATTTAACAAAAGTACACATGTTTAATACACATATGTATACCACTAGGGGCTATGTTGACACGTGAGTGGTGTGATTAAGTTTGGTTCCATTTGCAATTAATAGGACATAGGGGCATGCTCATGGATGAATTTTTTAAAAAGTGTATGATGAATAAGTCGTCAGTTACAAATGTAATTATAATATAATTGCAACAATGGTCAAGGGTGAAAAATAGTTGCAAAGACAATTAAAATTATTTGCAAATAATAATTAGTTGCATGTAATTGCAAATTCATGGGTTGCATTTTGAGGGATTTCTTCTAATGAATCGATTAACCCAAATGTCTTACTAGTTCACATCAAATGTTAAATGTTGTACAATCATGTTCAAATTTATCATCAAACACATGACTATTGATTCATGCTTAGCACACAATAAAAACTTATATACATTGAATGCATTAGACTTGAACCTTGTGTTAGGTTTACATATAATTCATAGATTTCTCCTTGGCATATTTTTGTTGCGACCATAGAATCACAAATGGAAATATCTCATGATTAGTCGAATCTAATCAAGTTGCAAATTGATTCCAACAATGGGGGAATGGCAACAAGCCATAATAAAATCTACACATCACAAAAAAGATCAAATATTTCTTTTGCCTTGTCATTGGTAGTACCATCAATGGCCAACTTCATTAACATAATTTTATATTCCAACATAACATGTTAGGCATGAAACAACATATATATCCAATGAGTTTCGACATTCTATTCACCCTTGGAAAGTGTGATAAAGTGTGTAGAATTATGAGGTTGGTTATGTGAACCATATAATGAACCCCAATGGAATGTGGAGCCTAACCTTTTGAAGTCTATTAAGTATTGTTTGATGTAGTCTCTTGGAAATAGAAACCCCATCAACACCAAATGTCAAAAGCCTCTTAATAATCAATTCTTTTGTGAGACTTCCCTCATGGATCAAGGGTTCCGTAAAGACTTGGGTAAACTTATCAACATCTAATCCAACAACCATGCATTCATAGGAAAGGAAAATTAATATTTGTAACCAATTTTGGATCATAGATCATGCACTTACAATTAACTTTGGTTGTCAATTATATTGACTTCATCACAAATAAGTGACAAACATGGGGTTGTTCCAATAACAAATTTTTGTGGCCTCTGAAATAATGCCATGCATTTGTTGAGCCACAACTTAACCAAAAGGGTGAAAACACGCTACAATGTCCATAAAATGTTGTCACAAGGTAGTTTTAGCAAGATTTTAAAATTTGTGATTGACCATGTGATTAAATATAGTTGATTAGGATGAAAAAGGATTCAACACTACAATGTTATATATAATATAATCACATTGTATGAATTTCATGGATAGTTTTTGAATAGCCATAACATAATGGACTTTCAAAAAAGTACCCAAAAACCTATAACAATCCATAATTAGTGAATATGGATTCCATGCACCTTCATATAATGTTCTTTAATGAGATAAAGACTCAATGGTAATATGATGTGATAATGTTGATACCAAGGAGGACTTTTTCGAAAGATTTTGATGACCAATTTTTTTTAAGTACCTTGAATTATGGTTTTTGTTTAAAAGTCCTTTATTAACAAAAGTAATATTTTAAAAGCTCGTCTTTCAAATTTAAGTTTCCCATAAGGTAAACTAGTGTTGAAATTGTTTTATGATAGATTTCAAATGATAACTTGTAAAATGACTTGTGTGATTCAAGGTATCCTACTTTCACACTACCTTTGCAATGTTAATTTAGGCAATTATGGACTTTCACATGTGCCTAAAGTGTTACACCTTAGTGTGCTTTCACCATAAATGTTTATCCGATGCATTTTGGTGTTCTTTTCAAGATTTAAATTTATAAAAAAAATTATTGTGAATTTCATACTCAAAAATTGGGATGCCAAGTTTCAACACGTGTGGAATAATGTAGCAAATTGAACCAATTTCTTGCATTTCTTGCTAACAAACCCATTGGTAACTTGTTACAAAACATATTCCTTCCCCTTGGAAGCATAAACAAATCTATTTATATTGTGCTTACAATCCTTGCTACTATATTAGTCCCCATTTTTCATTCGTTTCATAAGTAAATTGTTAACCTTCCTCCATTTGACATCTTTATAAAATCAATCCCATTTGCATGGGAGCCAAAAGCTTGTCTTTATGTCCAACCTTTGAGAAAATTTTACATTTCACAATGTGCACGCAACCATCAAAACGCACTTGCAACCAAAGTAGCTTGGCTATGTAGGAAACTTGAAATTTTCATTTCGATTCACAGACCCATGTTTTTTTAGCTTCTAGTGGTGTTGATTTTCATTTTGATTTATAAACCCATGATCAATTTTGATTATAAACAAGGATTGATTCTTTTGGTGAATCAATGCTAGGATATTCTAAAAGAGAATTTGACACACTTGAACAAAACACTTGCATATTAGATGAATAGATGACCAAACACAAGAATTGTCAAAAGTAAGCAAGGATAAATAACTTCCCCCACCCTTGCTACTTCACAAATGCACCTTCCATGAACAAAACACAAGACATGACATAACAAGGTGCAAGACAAATGAATCAATGAAACACAACAAACAACAAAACTCCATGGATAGAAGGTGCCCTCTGCATACACTAAGAATTTTTTGGAAGTGCTTTAAGAGTGTTAGAGCTGATGGTGGGCTGACATTACACGTTACCAAATTAAGAACCCCACCCTTCGGCTTTAGTACCTTGTAATGTCTGGTAGGGTATCCAAAATTTGGTTAAGGAATGCTGGATCTCATAATCCTACACAAAAGATATACAATTCCATGAATTGGATTTTGCAAATAAAAAGCTTCACACAGCTTCACATCATTTTCATACCATGAAGTTTTCACTCAATGTTTATTCAAAAACGTTTGACACTGTTGATTTTTACTCCACACGCAACAAAGTTTACAACAAAGTTTCCACCCAAAAACATGAGTGCTGCAACACTTCGGCCGTAAATTATCCTCCGCCTGTTCCAGTTTTGAGTCACACCAATAATCGCTATGCTGACACTTCTAAGAAATCCATAAGAGATGAAGTCATGTTAGAGACAGTGTTCTGTCGATGACAAGTGTAAAACAACTGCACTATGCTGAGATCAAGCCCGCGCATTCATTTCAACTGCTCCTCACCAACTGATCAGCTACCCAGCAGCGTTTCTTTTTGTGCGAAATTTCGCCAAAATGAAGTTAATAATAAGAATATGGGACGTCATTCACCACATTTGGACTCTGATTTTAGTTTGGGTAGCAAATTTTTAACTAGTTTTTTAAAACATTTAGACAGGCTTTCAAAATCCTGTCACCATTTAATGCTTAATCCCTCTTGTGATGCTATCCAGTGATGCAACATCAGATATGGAAAGAAAAAATCACTACTACCCAATGTTTCTTTTCTTGACGAATTTTCTCAAGAGCCATACTACGCATACAAAGGCACTTTTGGCAAAAAAAGAAAGGCCCCAAGTTGCCATAATTCGAGGAAAAATTGGCTGAGTTCACAATGTTTAAGTAACAAAAAATGGTGCCATGCTATTCAGTCAAAGGTTTCTTTGGGGAAAAGTGGCCCCAATCGTCATAATTCCAGGAGGAAATGTCTGAATTTCCCATATTTATTAGACTATAGGTTCCAGCAGGTTGCCAAACTAAGACTGGAATCGGAAATTTTTTCTCCTCTCCTCTTTGACATGTAGCCCAATTTGGCTAAGTCTTCTTGT
>Ga0209208_10004450_pt1 | contig 19854 bp, 26 predicted proteins | sample S1TSphfallax_3_FD_187694 | JGI IMG/M metagenome (GOLD analysis project Ga0209208, IMG submission 187694) | Host-associated microbial communities from peat moss isolated from Minnesota, USA - S1T2_Fd - Sphagnum fallax MG (SPAdes) (version 2) | ecosystem: Host-associated > Plants > Peat moss >...
GGCTCTAGCAGTGAATGCCGTTTCAAGGGAGCTATACTCTCCCGATGATCCTGCTGCTCCACTCTGCACTTTGTCAACTATTAATTCTCTAGCTCTACATGCAGGATCCTACCAATTCTCTGAGGCCAAAACCCAAATTAAAAAAATAAAAATAAAAATAAAATAAAAACAAGAAAATGAGCAATTGAACACAATTCAAGGCACCTTGTGCTAGTACAAATCTCTGCAGATCCCCACCACCTCTTATTTGGCACGAACTGAGGTTGAGACCATCTCTCACCTGCCATAACAACAATGTGCACCAGGTCAAGATCCACATTACCGATAACCAATCCTACCCTGAACCCTAACCCTAATCCTGAAACCCATATGCTAAAAGCCTAGGAAGAGTGAGCCATCAGTGCTCAGCTTCTACAGATGAAGAGCCTGTCCAAATCTTATACTATTTACGTAGTTTTCTTCCCGTCCACAAATGGACGTGACAGAAACAACCCCAAATAATTGGCAAAAGGAAAAAAAAAAAAAACAGGAAAATGAGCAATTGAACACAATTCAAGGCACCTTGTGCTAGTACAAATCTCTGCAGATCCCCACCACCTCTTATGTGGCACGAACTGAGGTTGAGACCATCTCTCACCTGCCATAACAACAATGTGCACAAGATCAAGATCCACATTACCGATAACCAATCCTACCCTGAACCCTAACCCTAATCCTGAAACCTATATGCTAAAAGCCTAGGAAGAGTGAGCCATGAGTGCTCAGCTTCTACAGATGAAGAGCCTGTCCAAATCTTATACTATTTACGTAGTTTTCTTCCCGTCCACACATGGACGTAACAGAAACAACCCCAAATAATTGGCAAAAGGAAAAAAGAAGAAGAAGAAGAAGAAGAGAAAGCCTTACCCACTGCAGGGGAAACATAAGCGACGAGAGCGTGAACTCGACACACGGGTGCAGCGGAAGAAGGCCACCGACACCGCACTCTGGAACTCGACTTCCATGCTGCTAGTGCTGCTCGACATGCCATCTCTGGAAGAAAAAAAATTCTAAGCTCAGACTAAGAAGAGAGAGAGAGGGAGAGGGCAGCAAAGTTGCGACTGCGAAGATGTGTGGAAATACACAAGTAATTTGGTTACTGAACTAATTTTCCCTTCCAAAGGCCTTTTTTTTGGGGAGGTATTGGGTATTCATTATAGAGTATAGTAGCTTAAGGGAATTTTGGCCCCTAGTTAGAAGGTCTATTTTGATATGAGGATTTTTGGAAGATGATATTTTGGCTTGTGTTGAAACTTGAAATTAGTTATAATAGAGTTATGAAGTCTTTAAGGATTTTGGCTTCTTTTAGAGGATTTTTTTGAAGATTATATTTTTGCATGGTGAAAATATTTGGGTTTTCATAATTCTTTTTTTTGGAACTTTGCAGCTATTTTTTCCCCCATTTCTATTGATGATTTTTCAAATTTGCAAAATTGCCAAAAATTTTCAAATTTCAACTTACACAAAGGATTTGTTTTATTTTTAAAATGCCAAATGAGGATGCCAAATGTGCCACACACACACACACACACACACACACACACACAAGTGATTATTGAATTTCCATGGGGAAAGACGGCCTTTGGATGTGTTTTGAGGGCTCTCAAGGGTTTCATGGTCATGATTCCACACCATAGTGCAAAACATGGCCTTTAGCATATATTCATAAATGTCCTCCCCTTGACAAGATTGTGAACCTCAGTTGTCAGCCCAAAAATGTGCCCAATTCTTCACATTACAAACCCAATAGAAGCTTTGAACTCTTTCAATGGAACCTGCATGACATAAAAAAAACAGTTGTTCTGCCACCAACTTCTGTGGGTTGGACCACTTGTGGCCAATACAAATATGGAGGCATAATAAAGGTTTCCATTTGAGCATATCAGATTCTGCCCAACACGTGGGGCATGCACAGGTTGCTGCTACAAGCACAGTCAAGCTTCCTTGATGGAAACCACAAGAAATGTGAAATTATATGTCAGCTATACATTTGTTTTTGAAGCTTGCCAGTTGTTGATCAGGAAAAATTTAATTTAATTTAAACACACTCTTGTACTCAGATCTAAATGTTCCAGGGGAGTTACATTGATGACTGACTCCGTGTTGACCTTTGATCTCTGACATGCTAGAGTAGTATCCTACTATGTTTCACAACCTTTGAACCAAGCGTGCAATCTCCTCATAGATAGTCCTGTATCAAAATCCACAGAAACCTCAAATGTGAGACATGGAAAACACATGGCTCTAGCAGGAAGAAATTATAAGAAGCAGATGATATACAACTGAGAGGGGTAACTTCTTATGAAAAGGTTACTACTGTGAAAAGCTCCCATCCAATTTGTCATGTAAAAGGAAATGTGAGCCAAAGGAAAAGCTCACTGAGGTGAGTGTTCACCATGCAAAAGCTTGCTGCAAAGCTCGTCTTCCAACTCTTGGCATTACACCAACAAAGAGCCCCTTCATGCCGTGGACCTAAAGAGTCACACATGACAATGCACAGGGTATCATTCAAGCATTGGAGAGCCAACATGCAAACTTGTAGCTCAAGATTCCAAAGACTCCAGTGATGTTCATGGCTTCAAGGACCACCAAATAAAAGAGTTGATCACTGATTGCTAGGAGGCAGTCCATCTTATGATGAGAAATGGGACTTTAAAATCACTTCATAGTAAACTAGCTAAACATCTTTAAACCCACCCAACAATTATGAAATAGGACTTATGGTAACAAGCCCATGTGTGGAAAGTCTGAAGTACAATCCCAAACACAAGTCAACAGTGTTTTGAAACATCTCACATTGTGGTGATTTCCAACAAAACCTTCTAGTTCACATGATTCTAATTCTTGAGCAGAACTGTAAATTGCATCCTTTCAAGACTTCTAGACTGACCACCAAAACATGCAGAACTGTGAACTCAGGCCACACAAACCTTGACAATGTGTTGGACTGTTGACCAAATGCTAGAATGTTGTCCTTGCTCCAGCTGCAACCTTGTTCGAATCTGCAGGATCGGATCTCATCAATTGAGGCACACTCAAGGTAGCAACTGAATTTACAAACTCCACAACAGCTGATTCTTGACTTTCTTGAAACACAGTTCACAGTAGTGTATTACAAAAGAGACAACCAAATGGAAATGAGAGAAAAGGAGCTACAGCAATACAACAGCTTACCACATCTGGAGGATGAGTGAGAAGTGTAGCTCCTCCTCCAGCCATTGCACCTGCACATTGGCACACCCCTTCCTAATTCTTCTTCATGCATAGTATGGCAAGTTGGAGCTTGAAGAACTCAAAATCATTTTTCAAACTGTCTACTTTCTGCAAGCTTCCAAGTTCACAGCTACCTAATTTTGCAGGCAGAACCTGACAACATTTCTCTGCAGGAGCAGAGCAACTGTTGTTCCTGCAAAATAATCTTGTACTTACCTGCCAAAAAACTGATGGAGGCTTGTGGGCTCCCTGTAGGCATGCTCTCTGGAAGACAAACAAGGGCAAAAATTACAACTGCAAGCTAGCAGATAACAACACTGATGCACCTCAAAAGAAAATAGGGCAGCAAATTACTGTTCTTTGTCCATCTTGCACACAAATGTTGGTTCAGAAAATCCATGCATAGGTACATCTCTGTGGGGGTTTTGCAGATATACCAATGCATAAAACACTGAGTGAATACACCTGCAAATGGTTGTACAGAAATCCACATATACATTCGTCTCTGCAGTTTCACAGGTATAGAATGCACTTACCACCAAGAGAATGCTGCAAACGATTGTACATGAACAGATAGAGACCAGAATACGGTGCGTCCCGTGCTAATGTTGGCATCAACCCACTGTAGAGACCTGCAAAATGCATAAAGCATGAAACCAGCAAATGTTGTTCTTTTTATTGTTGTTGTTGTTGTGATTGAACCTTCCCAATTGCACAAGGGAAGACGAGCTCATGGCTGACAACAATTTTTGGCAAGAAAAGAAAAGAAAAGCGAGAGAGAGAGAGAAGCACGCAAAGCAAAGCAGCTCACCACGGAGACCTTCCGTCCTGGTGATGATGGCAATGGCATGAAAAGTGCTGGGATAATGCAGGCCTGAAGCTGCGGCATACTGCACCCCGCTTTGTCACAACCTACTCCTGAGGTACCAGATCCACTCCCAAGTAAGGGAGGGAGCAAAGGAGCAAAGAAACAAAGAAACAGACTCCAGCAAAGATTCTCCAAAGCACCAAGAGCAGAAAGGAGAGGAGAGACGGAAAATCCAGAGACAAAGACAGAGACAGAGAATCCACACCTCCATGCGCGTCTTGATGACAGTGATCGGGCAAACCACAGAAGATGCAAGCGCTCTCGTCAAAGCGCCCGCGCTCAAGGTGACAAAGGCAGGAAGCTTATCGCGCAACGCTCCTCCTGTTGCTCCTTCTCCTCCTCCGGCGACAACGCTGCTCGAGCTTCCACCAAAAGTCTTCTTGAGAGTATCCAGCATAGGACCGAGAACAGCAAAGTAGAGCCCGGCTCCGAATCCCACACGCACGCACGCGGGTCCCGTGCCGCGCCAAAGACCACGCACTCCATCTTCCGCCAGAATGTTCTTGAGCACCGCACCGAATTTCCTGCTGTGCACCGACTCCGCCGCTTGCATGTGCGTCTTGATCACGTCCAACGGCTGCAACAGCGTGGTACTCACCATCGCCGCTCCACCTCCAGCAGCAAAAGACGCCAAAGACTTTTTTCCCGCCAGTACTGCGCTTTTATTACGCTGCAGCTGCCTCCCTTGTGCCAGCTTCTTCGCATCCTCCGCGACAACCTCCGCCATGTACCTGCGTGATTGCTGCACAGGCACGCCGCCGACTACGACTCCTTCTCTCGCTACAATTCTCCTTGTAAGATCTCGTTCTTGTGGTTGCAATCCATCATGATGGCTGCGTAGGTGCAAACAGATTGCGCATCGCACAATTGCGGGATTCGAGTCCCTAGGGTGTGCTTCGAAGGCAGATCGCTTTTCTTCCCCCTCGTCGTCGGCGCCGGTGCAGTCGTCTGGATCGCCCTCTTCGTCCCGATCTTCCTGTCCATCCCCTGCTGCTTCTAACGGATCGTCCACTGGTGGCTGCTGCTGCATCCCCCCTATGGGATCACGCGATTGCGCGCAGATCTTCGTCGATCGGCAAACTTTTGCAATCGCTCTCCGGTCTTCACGGGTCCCACGTCTTCAAGACCTTCCGATTCTAGAAGATGTGCAATCTGTCTGGAGTGCTTGCTTGTCACAGCCTCTCAAGGATCTCTCGTTCTTGTGCTTGCTTGACAGAGCCTCTGAAGGATCTCTCATTTTTGTGGATGCTTGCCAGAAGTTTTGGAGGAAATCTCGCTCTTGTGGATGCATGCCAGAAGAACTTTTCAAGGAAATCTTGTTCTTGTGGATGCTTGCCAGAAGAAGCTTTCAAGGATCTCTCGTTCTTGCAGTGCTCATGGTTGTTTACACAGGAATGCTCACACTTGCATGCCAGCAGAACCTTTCAAGGATCTCTCTTTCGTTCGTGGAGTGCTTACTAGAAGCTCTCAAGGATATCGTACTTGCAGTGATCATGGTTACATGCAGAGATTCTCAGAATGCATTTGTGTGCAAGTTTGATCATCCCATCCATGTACACTGCAAGAATGACATTGTTAACAGCTTCTGGCAAGGATCCTTGAAGGAAAAGAAGGAGAGATTCTTCAGTTAGGGAGCCAAAGAGGAGTGATCTGCAGCCAGAGAAGAGGAAGATGACAGAAGAAGGAAATATAACAAAACAAGCTCAATCAAATCAGAGCAACCAGCACATGACTGCAGCATGCTGAAGTAAAAGTCGATCCAGGGGCAAAAGCTTCCTAAACCCTAAACCTCAGATGCATGTTTTTGGGACACACCCATCTGCTCCAGAGTATCTTGCAGTATGTATGCCTTCGAATCAGAAGGAGAATGAATGCCACAGCTGCAAAATCCTTGACAAACCACAGCCCAACTCTTTGTACAGAAAGCTCTTTCAATGGCAAATAAACAGTGTATCTCTCGGTGGAAGAAAGAACCAGACCCACTTCTTCAACCACTGAAATCCAAACTCGAAAAGCCTTTGTCTACTGTATAAATATGGTGGGCAGCCACCTCTGCATACACCTCTGGTGGAGGATATACCACCCTCTGCAGAGGACATGGGCATGACAATGAAAAGGCAAGCAAACCCTATCTATGAGCAAAAACGATCACTACACTGTTTTCTCAACAGAAAACTCAAAGAAGCTAAATATTCTTAAGAGCAAAGAAAAACCCCATGCAATCCTGCATTGATGGCTATCTGATCCTGGTAAGAAACAGGGGGGCCATGAGTTGAGTGTTAAAGATACAGGCGTAGATGCAGAGAATGTATGCAGCCCGCCTTTACTTGCATTATTCGGGCAGAAGCCCAAGAATGAGTGATTTCAGCAAAATATACAAAACTACAAAGCCCCATTTTGCAGGCCCTGAATTTTTTTTCATCGTCGACCTCCACTCCTGGCTGTGGCTGTGTTCCCCTTTGAATCACCTCCTCCATTTGCAGTTGCTACCACAGTGCCATTTGACTGAGTTTCGTCTTTTTTGCCACGTCCACCCATCTTTGCCAGTCCCTTTGTTGAGTCATCATCAACATCCATCGGAGCTCCATTAGGTTCTGGAGGCTTTGCAAGCACAGGTTTAAACTGTTGCAAACATCCATATGCTTTGTGTGAGAGGGAGATAGAGAAATCTCTGTTCATCAGTGATGTGAGACTGCAGAGAGAAACTCTACAGAAACTTATGAGGGAAGGAAACATGATTAAGTCCAGCCGACAGTCCAGAGAGCTAGCTAATGTACCAACAAGAGACAGACAATTGCTGAGAGAGCAAGACTGACCTGGTAGACAGAGTAGATGACATTGCGGCGGATTTGGGCCATCATGTCCAGGAAGAGATTGTAACCCTCCAGCTTATACTCAATCAAGGGATCCCTTTGTGCATAGCCCCGCAGCCCAACAGCTTGCTGCACAAACTTGAGAGCTTGCAAATGCTCCTTCCATAGATTGTCTGTCTGGGTTAGCACAAAGTAGCGCTCTGCTTCCTGCATCAACCCTGGCGCCATCTTTTCTACCTCCGCCTGGTTCCAACAGCCCTCATGATGCTTCAGAAAACTGTATGATGAACAGAATTTACCTGCTGACGCAATTGCTGTGCAGCCCTTGTTTTAGGGAAGAAACCATTGCTTGCAGGGGGGAAGAGAAAGAGCAAGAGCTCAAGCTTTTTACCTTCTTTTGTAAGTATGCCTCCCGTCCTCGAAAATGAAGATAGTCACTGAGGCTCTCAATGGTGGAACACTTGTCAGCCAGCAGTTCTGGTGACAAGTCTTCAAGCAGATAACAGTATCTGCATCATCACCATCATCATTATCATCATCCATGGCTTGTAAAACTGCATGCAATCTTTCTTGTACCTCATTCAATGGCATCCAAATGCAGAAAAGCTTCCATTGTTGAACCCATAAAGACACCAGGCAAAATCCTCAGCATTAGAGCACACCTGAGGAGTAAAGAAAATGATGGCAGTATGGGAGCCAAAAAGAAAGGAGCAGGAAATAGCTCAAGAAGGGTATGGATTAGAGAAAATGAGAAAAGAACTTACTGCTTCACTTTGGCACACAAAGCTTCTAGATTCCACTCCTCCTGAGGCAGTGATGCATCTATATTTGCCTGTCCCAAATCCCCAGCAAACAAATCCACCAACATGTTACATGCAACCCTTTTGGAAGCAAACTGCATTTAAGAGACTACACCACCTACTGAGGTTTTTACAGCAGCAACCCATGTGGTGCCACACATCATGTACAAATGACCATAACACTAGATGAGGTGGAGGACCACTACCTCCAAAATGTCATCCATTGTTAATTCAGCATATTCAAGCATCTGTGATTCTAGATTCTTGGCCTCAAGAGCCCGCCGGCGTTCTGTGTAAACCCGATCACGCTGGCTGTTCAGCACTTCATCATACTCAAATAGCTGTTTCCGGATGTCAAAGAAGTAACTCTCCACCTTTTTCTGAGCTTCATCAAGTGATCGAGTTAGCATCTTTGACTCAATTGGCAGATCCTCCACCCTGAAAGCTTTCATCAAGGCCTGCACAAAACCAAATTCATTTCTATTAATGCACTGCTGCATGATGCATCAACAAGATCACCTTCTTGGCTACACCTATGCAAGCATTACACAATCTCTCTCGCTCTCTTTTACTTTCACAATTGAACTGTGTGAAGAAGTCACCTGTATTCGATCACCGCCAAATATCCTAAAAATATTGTCTTCAAGGCTGAGGAAAAATCTGGAGCTTCCAGGATCTCCTTGACGACCACTCCGACCACGAAGCTGTAAAAAGCCAACAGGACCATACAACTCCATGAGTTGGTCAACAGATCATGCATTAGAAACAAAGGTTTGATCAGGCCATATACAACACTGGCATCAGGAAGATTTGATGTTCCTTTTTTCTGGAAAGGCAGAAGTGCACCTGATTATCAATGCGCCTTGATTCATGCCGCTCAGTACCAACAACATGGAGTCCTCCAGCTGCTACCACCTGCAACTTTTGACATGTGAGAACAGCCCATTCTAAATCTTCTCAATGTGTGTAGGATAGGTGATATCAATGCAGGCCACATGTAAATCACACCTTTTTCTTCTCCTCATCGGTAAAGGATCTGAACTCTGTGATGATGGATTGCACCACATTCCGGAGCTGTGTCATCACTTCATCTTCAGTTGGACCCTGCATGCACCACACCACTTTCTCTGCTTCAGGAAATGTGACAGACAAAATGACCATGGGAGAAAGACCAATGGAAGAGAAATTTATTTGTGCAGTTTCATGCTGTAAATTCTAAAACCGTTCTGATCTCTCAAATCCAAAAGACCATAACTCCCAGATAGGTGTCATTATTTGACCATGTATGTACCTTCTCACAAGCGTATGACAGACGATCCTCTGCCTCCAGCTCTGACAAGGACTTCTCACCCCATACTTTGGCAGCTGATTCAACAGCTTCCTCTGCCAGACTAGTCGTCTCCTTTGACAGTTCGCATGGAAACAAAGCCTCATTTACCTGTAGGAGACCAGACAAAATAGTAACCACTTTCCTGACAACACCTTGAGTGAACATGGAAGATGCCCTGCTGCTACAGAAATTACAAAAACACCAAACTGACAAGTTACTGGATTTCAGGTTCAGAAGGAGGCTTACCTTCCAGCTCTTTCTAATAGGCAACTTTTGATTTCTTTGGAAGGGAATTTCATCATCACTCAGCCTCACCACCCTGTCATTGAGACAATGGCCTATTCAGTAAAGCAGACTTCAAGACAGACATGGCCACCTACAGAAACACTATTCTCCATTTTTTTGTTTCTTTTCCAAATGATGCCAGAACATGCAGTCAGTATGGTGAAAGTACCGTGGCATAAGCATTTCACGTAGCTTGAGTCTGGCCATGAATTCAGCATTTCCTCCTAAGATAATATCAGTCCCACGACCTGCCATATTGGTGGCAATAGTCACACCTCCCAGACGGCCACTTTGTGCCACAATCTCAGCCTCTCGCTCCACATTCTCAGGCTTTGCATTAAGTACCTACAATGTTAAACTATGCAAATCAGAAACATTGAGACCCACAAGGTGTACAATCCCAGCACTACTGTTCAACAGCTCACCAAAAATTAAAATAATGGACAATTGCCAGGGTTTATGGGGACAGAAAAAATGATGAAAATAGACCACAAATTCTACCTGATGTGGGATAGAAGCTTCTAGCAATTGCTTGGATAGGGCTTCACTCTGCTCCACACTTGTGGTGCCCACAAGCACAGGACGCCCTGTCTTATGCATGCGAGCTATTTCCACTACTGTAGCACGCCATTTACCATTCACTGTCCGGAAAACAACATCTGATTCATCCTGTACATCATCCAGTTCCCACAGTTAAAAATCAACAGAACACATTCTCACCTCTATTCCTTTGAACTCGCTCACTTGAGTACGTACAAAATATGCACAAAAAACCTCCACATACTAATGAGCAGCTGTTGTAGCTCATGACCCACCAACACAAGTGTTTGCACATATTGCATGCAAACTCCCACCCACTGTCCAGTAGTGTCATTACCTCTTTGCAAGCTACCCATTCAGTAACCAACACAAGTGCTCCTAATTGAGCACACTTCAAGGGAGATGGGAGGATCTATATGGAAAAAGGGTGTACCTTCCGAATCATCGGCTTGTTGGTTGGAATAACTGTCACGTTCAGTTTATAAATGCTCTCAAACTCGGTGCTTTCTGTTGCTGCTGTTCCAGTCATGCCACAGAGCTTTGGGTACTGTGCCACCATTCATCACTCAATTAATCATTTTCTTCCCAGCACACTCCAAACCCCAGCCAGCTGGAAGTCCATGAGAAATACATGAAATATGCACTAACTAAAAAGGGTGTCACCAAGTGTCTATCGTTGATTCCCACCCCAAATGCCACTGCCAACAGTAATCACAAAACAAATCCAGCTATAGACAATGATCCACCCCATGAGCTTTTACCTGCAGAAAAAAGTTCTGGTAACTGATGGATGCTAGAGTTACTGTCTCGTTCTGGATTTTGATGCCTTCCTTAGCTTCAACAGCCTGATGCAGTCCATCACTCCACCGCCTTCCCTGCCAAATTCATCCCACACAACACATGTTGAAGGCCAAACAAAAAACCTCAGTAGTTGCAGTTTTGCTGCTGAGTGATAGACAATCTGAAAAGCAATTCAACATTAGAATTGAGGTTGGTGCTGTTATTGAAGTCCAGCAGATTGAGTTACAATGCACAATATTGAAAGCCTGTTGTTTACCTGCATAACTCTCCCAGTGAACTCATCTACAATTAGAGCCTCCTGGCCTCGTACAATGTAGTTGACATTTTTCAAGAAAAGCTCCTTGGCTTTGATAGCATTTATGAGATATGAAGCCCACTGCTCACGGGGATCATAGAGGTCTGTAACAGCCAATATTTCTTCGGCAGCTTCATAGCCAACTTCACTTAGCAGCACTGACTTTTGCTTTTCATCAACCTGCATCAGTAAAATCGCAGAATGGATAGGGCATAAGAAAGCAGGATGCAAAGAAACCTCCAATGGAATGATGCAGGACACCCAATCTTCATGACTTGAGAAACAATACTTCTAGGTTACCATGGAGACTGACAGCAACTCACAGTGTAGTGAATGTCACGCTCAAAGGCAGATGCAATCTTTGATGCTTTCAGGTAGCGTTCACTTGGTTTTTCTGCGGATCCAGAAATAATCAATGGTGTGCGAGCCTCATCGATTAAGATTGAATCCACCTCATCAATAATGCAGAAATTGAAGCCACGCAACACCAGCTCCTCCTTGCTCTATTCTCGACAGGAAATGCAACAATTTAGTATTAATTTACAGCCAGCAGAAGTGAGAAGAATCCCTGATACAGTACTGCTAGGAAGTGTCTTCCCATCTCTGAGTACAGACCATGCTAGGGCTGAGATGTTGGCAGCATAAGAAGTTGAACTCACAGTGGCTAGATTGTCACGTAAGAAATCAAAACCAAGCTCACTGTTGGTTACATATGTGATGTCACACCCATAATTGTCCATCCTTTCCTGTGGGGTCATCCCCTCTGCAAAATATGAAAACATGGTGGAAATTTCAAAGAAGTTGCTGAGACAAAAAAAATGCATGAACAATTGCTAAACCCTCCAAAAGCAAGAGAAAAAGCAATCTGCCATCAACAACAATTGCCATTGATCTCTATATTCCCTGATTTTATGACACAAAGCACACTCAACAAGAGAGGCATTTAGAACATACGCTGAATGAGACCAACTCGAAGGCCCAAAAAGCGGTGGACTTGACCCACCCACTCACAATCACGCCTTGCTAAATAGTCATTCACCGTCACCACATGCACACCCTGACCTGTCAAGGCATTCAAAAAAGCAGGGAGCACAGCTACCAGCGTCTTTCCTTCTCCAGTCCTCATTTCAGCGATCTGACCCTTGTGCAGCACCATTCCTCCTGCAATCCAAAAAACACAACACTTGCTTTTTTACTGTGAGACCAATACTCCCAAACACCAGTGTTGTAAACACTGGCCCAATCCAACAAACAGTGTGTAGATTCTCCTGAAGGTGAAGTGCAGAAGATTGCAACACACAAATCTGAGCAGATAGTGCAAGAATCAGTCTCACTACATAATGTGAGTAAAAATCCATCATCATTTGGGAAGAAATGGAACGACAAAGGCATGGATGGATGGAGCAAAATGCCACGCTACTGGTGGTGATACCTACCTATAAGCTGTACATCAAAAGGTCGGAGACCAAGTACTCTCTTGGAGGCTTCCCGCACAACTGCAAATGCCTCCTGCTCAGGGGTAATGGAACCAGCACTCCATCAGTTTCCTTCAATGGGCTGAATCAGTATCATCTCAAACCCATTCTTCTTTGCTTTCTGAATGCTTTTGTGTTCCTTCTCAAGCACTCTAACATTGCTTCTCCACAAAAGGACATGTCCATGAAAATTCAACATGGATTGCCATCATGAAAACTGCTTCTTAACATGTTGAAATCCCAATAACAAGCTCAGCAATCCCAGTTCCATATCAACAGAATTTCACAAATAGTTAGCAGTAGTTGCTCCTCCTCCTCCTCCAGAACTGCAACCCTAGTAGAATTCTGTGTGCAACAAGGTATGTTGGGGGGAGAGAGAGAAAAAAAGGATGATGAGAGGAGAACTGACAGGCAGAATGGAATCCATAGATTCACCCGACCGAGCGCGCTTCTTCAATTCCACGGTACTGGCACGCAAATCCTCGTCCGAAAGCATCTGAGTCTCCATCTCCAGCGCATTCACCTGCGCCACGGTTGCCGTATACTGCTGTCTGGCGGCTTCTCCCGTATCTGCTCCCTTGAACAGACCTCCGAAAATGCCTTGCAACGATGCCGATGCAACTCCTACCTCCTTGCGCCCACTACCACGAGTACTCTGGCCACCGCCGCCACCGCCACTAGCACCACCACTAGCACCACCACTCGCGGGCGTCTCCAGGCTCCACAACCCTCCACGCTGACCACTAAGGGGTGATCCCGTGAAGCTCGTCTCCCCAATTCTGCCATTACACTGGAGAGAATTCGGAGGGGAAGAAGAGCCGGAAGCCAAAGAGGCGAGAAGCAAAGAACCAGAGCGCGCGAGAGAAGCAGGTGTATTGGAGCTGTGATAGGAAACACCCGCCACATCACTACACACCAACGCTGCCAACGAATGTGCCGCCATTGCAGCACCAACTTCAACACAAGAAAATCTAGTTGCCAAAATCTTTCGCCACTCACCCAAAAAAAAATTCTTCAAACCTAAACCCACCACCCACAAACAGACGACATCTTGTTCAGAGCTTGTCCGCCATCGCCACCCATCACCCGCAGCAACGCTTTGCTTGCACCTCGGGGCGCAGGCAGGCAGGCAAGCCGCAAGCCGCAAGGACTACCCCATCGAACGAATGTCATCCAGAAACCACGACAGAAAACTGTCCATCGTCATCCACAAATTACAACACTAATTCCTCACACCCTCGCCCTTAAAGATGAAATCGGGATGAAACCAGGATGAATCCGAGATGAAACAAGGGATGGAACTCGAGTAAGGAGGAAGAGCTGTGTCGCACGCACATGCAGCACAAGTTGTCCACCAATGGCAGAGCTTGGGAGTGGATAGGGTGCGTTCGTGGTGTGTTTATGGCCATCCGCTGTTCATCATCCGACGGCCACCGTTCTATCCTCAACCTGCAGCGTTGGATTGTGGCTTATCCGATCAACGCTCAAATTCGATGCCGCGTCATAATTTTTTTATTGAAATATATTTATTACCTATTTATTTGATTTCCCAAAAACAAATAAATTCCATTATTAACAGTCTAAACCCTAACCCTAACCCTAAAATGAAACCCTAAATCTTCACGGGGCGATGGTGAGAGATGCAAACCCGAAGGGAGTTTGCAAAGTCGAACGAGAAGGCTTCGGAGGAAATAAAGTTCGTTGAATGCTTTACGAAGATTTGGAAACCGATAGGATTTTCATGCATGAATCTGGAAAGCAGACAAGAGTTCAACTGATTCTTCATGGATTTTTTAAGGTGTTCTTGTAACAGCAATTCCGGATTGCAACTTTTCCTTTTCATGGACACAACAAGGTGAGCTATCTAAATTCTCTTGTTCTTGATCTTGTTTTCTCCAAAAATATTTCCGTTCAGTGGGGTGTTTTCCAGACTGTAGTAATCAAGCAAAACATACGAGTAGTCACTGGTTTGTTTGTTTTCTTTTTTTGCAAGACGATATTTGCTCGTGACTGTGGATGACATGCATAAATAGCAAATGCATGAGAGAGACAAGAAGAGTTCTGTTGATGCTATTATTGAGACACACACACTGTGCTACACATGTTGCCATATTGAAGACACCTTGAGTACTTGGGGGAATGGTGCTCTAAACCCTGGTCTTAAATCTGCTGATTTTCATTCTCCATTTCCTTCGTGTTTCTTTTTCCCCTCCCGTCTCCTCATTCCTTGGTTTCTTTTCTTATGCAATATGAATCTCGCTCGGATTGTGTCTTGTGTCGTGAGGGACTTCGAAAACTGGTATAATGTATTCTGCTCTTTCATGAGCTCTGCAATGTGTTATGCATTGTAAGATAGTTGCTAATTCCTTGGTTATGGGTTTAAGGGTTCTTTCTTTGACGTCACTTTTGATATTTGGCTTGAAATGAAGAATGTGCAATTGCATTTATATGGTGTGTTAATGGATATGCTGGTTTTGATCTTACAAAATGAACTCTTTGTTTGCCACATGGTCAGCTCAAACACTTTCATTGACCTATTCTGTATTGGTACATGTATTGCAGGGTCACAGGTGGAGGACTATAAAGAGCTGGGGTGTTTATCTAGGGGATGCAAGTTGTGCTGAGAGTCATGCACGTCAGCATTGCTATTTTGCAAAGATGTTTTGGTGTCCTTGAGGAGAACCCAACATGTTACACCGTTGAAAGCTGAACCAGTTTGTTCTGTTGGGAATAATTTCTAGTGTTAACAACAATGTGTCAGAGACGACGAGCCTTTTGTATGTGGCAATTGTATAGATCATTTCTCAAACCATCAAATAGTTTAGAGGTTCATAGGCAGGGTTCTGCCTTGAATTTTCATATGTCTGTGAGACTTTCAAATGATCATACCATTGGTATCTTGTACCCCCCAGTTCTGACCAATGAAGTGGGTTCAGCAACTGGATCAGTTGGTTTCTTGAAATCAGATGAGACAAGAAGCAGACGGAGCTTTTCAGTAGCTTTTGCAGGTCATTCATGCAAATATGATTGTTCAACTGCAATGCATCACTTTAAGGCAGATGCTCTTTTGCACAATGGTGGATCAAGGTTGTTTTCATCAGTGGCACAGCTGTCTTTGAGTGGGAATGAGGGTGGTCAGACTGCTGACAAGGAAACTGAAGAGAAAGTAGTTGAGTTGATTCAGAATTGGGGCCCTGATACTCCAAAGAGGTTGGAGGATTTGCAGCTGAAACTGGACCCATACATGGTATGCCGCATTTTGAAGCAGAAAATGAAGCAAGACTCTGCGTGGCAATTTTTCAAATGGGCAAAGATACAGAAGGATTTCTACCACAATACATACACATATACTGCGCTTATTGATCAGCTAGGGAGGGCAAGAAATTTTCTGATGATTGAATCAGTATTAGAGGAGATGAAAAAAGAGGGCTGTGAGTTGAATGTTGTGACATTCACAACACTCATTCATTGGAACCGAGAGGCAAAAAACCTTGATGCAGTTCGACGGTTTTGGAAGCAAATGCATGACCAGAATTGCCGGCCAAATGTGGTGGCATTCACAACGTGCATTGATGCACTTGCAAAAGGGGGATGTCACCAGGAAGCTATGGAGGTTTACAAGGAAATGCAATCTGTGGGTTGTCGCCCCAATGTCTTCACCTTCACTGTCCTGATTCACAGCCTTACACAGGCTGGGAAACTGGATGCAGCTGCTGAAATCTTTGAGAAACTTGGGGAAGTGAATGTTCGACCTAATCGTATCACATACTCATTGCTCATTGGGGCTCATGCAAAAGCCAGCAGAGTTGAGCAGGCATTGTCATTTTATAAGCGAATGAGGGAGAGTGGGCTAAATACATCTTTTGAGACACGGAGTGTTCTGGCTAGAGCTTTGGAGGCTAGTGGCAGAAACATTGAAGCACGACAGATTCTTACTGATGATGTCAGATTGCTGCAACAAATTCAGTTACAACCTGGTGTGGTGCAGACAAAGCCTCCTGGAAGTGGTAGACGAGTTGGGAATCAAAAGCCAAAGAAAGATGATGGTACATCTTCAAACTCAACTCTTGACCAATTGCCAAAGCCAACCAAGCTTGCAGAAATGTTGAAGACTTGGGGATCTGACACTGAGAAGCTTCTAGAATCGTTGGGCCCAAGACTAAGACCACCATATGTATTGAATGTGCTCAAGCTGCTGACGAGGGAGGGTTATGTTGCATGGCGATTTTATGAGTGGACAAGGGCCCAAGATGGTTTTGTGCACACCCAATACATTTACACAAAGATAATGGACATCATTGGCCATGCAACAGAGGCTGGGAATTATGAGCTGATTGAGAAAGTACTCACAGAAATTGAGAGAGATCAAGAGAAAACCACACAGACATTTAACAACCTCATCAAGTCTTTGGTTGAAAACAAGCATACAGAAGCTGCTTTGCAGGTTTGATTTCTTCTCTCTGTTCTTTGCTCTCTTCATAAAGCTCTCTTTAAAGTTCAGGGCCATTTGGTAGAGAATATCAAGATAGATTCCTGGAATATTTTTCTTTCACATGGTGGGTTGTTTCGACACTGCATTCTCTATGTGACTTGTTGTGATCTCTAAGAACCCATTGGTTTAAAGAGAGTCTCAACTCAACTACTCTTGGGCTGATATTAGTGGTAGACCTTGTCAGTTTGAGAGCAGTACATTCTCCAAATCCTCCAACCTGATTTAGTAATCTCAATCACATGTTCCTGTACTGTGGTGAACTTCAGGTCTTCAGTCGAATGAAGAGGCTTGGCTTTGAACCCAACGAAGTCACATACACGCTACTCATTGACGTGCTATCAAGGGTCTTAAAGCATAAGGAGGCTATGGAAATTTATGAGGAAATGAAGCGGGCAGACTGCATGCCCACATTACAAACATACACTGTGTTAATCCGCAGCCTTGCATCTGCTGGAAGATTGGATGATGCAAAGAAGCTGTTCAAGAAGATGCCATCTTCTGGGCTCAAACCCAATGTGGTTACATATACAGTGATGATGCATGTACTTTCCAAGGCTGGGGAGACTGACAAGGTAATAGAGGTTTACAATCAAATGAAAGAGGCAAAGATCAAGCCCACACGGGTTACGCTCAAGGTGTTGGCAAAAAGTCTTCGTCGAGCTGGAATGACTGATGAAGCCGATGCTCTTTCTGCATCCATGCCTTATGTTGGTCTAAGTGAGGAGGAAGTTATGGTGATCAGTACACCAGCAGAGAAGGCAGTGCATGATATTATGATGTCGAATTTCACCAAAAAACAACATTCGGAACCTGTTCTTGCTCATTCTCAAACATAGTGGAGAATCACAGCTGCTGATCCATGTCATGACATCTTTGTCATACTGAAAAGCATTAGAATTCCTTTACTGTCTTACTTTTAGAGATCAGAATTTTCAGTTTAGGGTTTTAGGGTTTAGTGTTTTTCTTTGGAGACCTTTGCACTTTCAGGACAGTAGGCTTCATCACTTAACTCAGGAAGTATCATGGAGCAGTTTCACTAATTTGTTCAGTTTGCAGCTGGGGGCAAACAAATGACTAGAGCTTTACTGGACTCATATTGGGTCTCCCCAAATTGATCCCTACATGATGATATGGAGATGTTGCTGCAATCTGGATATTGAGTGGGATTGATTGACCTTGGAAAGCTGGAGTCAGTTACCTTTGCAAAGGATGCATTAGCTGATAATCTGCAGTGGCCATGGGTACTCTGCTTCTGAACATTACAGCATTACAATCTGTCCTGGTCATGTGGACTGTGGCCAAGGTCTGCCACTACTAACTTGTTTCTGTTTTTATATTTATGCATCATGTTTGAGCAATTCTAGGAGAAGAAAAGAGTTATTTGTGAGAGTGAGAGTAATCTGCCCAGTGAGGAAGGAAAACTGAAAGGTTAACTGAGCACTAAGCTGTAAGACTTTGTCACTTTCTTCCTACGTGTTTTTACTTAAAGTTGCAACACAAGTGAGAGGAGTACAATCAGCAGGACATTAGATGAGGATCAGTTAAATACATGTGGAACTGGGTATGGGGCCTGAGCTAGAGAGAACAACCTGGAAGTGTTTACAGTCAAAAGAAGTGGAGTCAGCAGGTTGTTCCTTGACTTCATACAAAATTACCAATCCATTCCAGATGTATTTTAGCTAAAACTGATCCACCTCTAATATGGTGCTGTAACTAGAGAGGGATCTAGAGCTTTCTTTTTTTCAAAAAAATTGAAGCAAACTAACATGCATCCTCTTCCCGTGTATTCTGTGTTCCTCCTTTTGTAGCTCTCCAGTCTGTGCATCCAATGACACAAAAATTGCTCAATTTGGCTAATGAATTAGGAAAATATTGGAAAGTTTTTGGTGATAGGTATGCGTGTAGTGATGGGCAGTTCTACGCCAATGATTATGATATTGGTGCATCAAATGGTAATGTTCTTTCCTTTACAACATAATTTATCCATCATGATACTACAACAGGGAAGACACAGCCCCTTCTTGAGCCTTATTGAACAATGCCATTTTCAAAGTACCAAAATGCAAATTATCAAGAATTGCGTTGAGCTCTCTCCTCTTTTGGTAAGAGAGGTAGTCTCAAAGCATCCTTTTTCTTTCACCTTGTTTTGTGTTGTTCCTTATTTCTCTATCTTTGGTGCTAAGCTTCAGACACAAAGTTGTTGATTTCACTTCTAGAGCTTTCGAGTGAGCCATTTTGTATGCCTTCATGTGTAGGATGGTGAGAAGAAACCTCTTAAGTACACATCTAGCACACGCTATGTGACTATTAGATTCAAGTCAATGTTTGTCATTGATTTTGGACATGGCTAATTGTAACCTTGATTTGCTTGGCTAAAGTTTTAAGGATCAATTTTGTTTTCTTATCAACAAAAGGGGGTTCAAAAGTTGATCATTTCTCGATTATCTATTTACAATAATCAATTATCTCAAATATCCACTTGGTTGGTGGATTGATTATTGAATCATTGATTATTTGAAACTCTATTCAAGAAAACAATCTTGAATCATTGCATGGATTCGGCATGGGATAATAATTGGCAAAGTTATCATGAGATAAGCAACAAAACCAAATTAGGGTGTTTGAAGTTTCACCTTCAACACTCACATAATCAACAACATAATTGAACTTTAAATAATTATTATCATAGTACCTTTACCATTCCAACATATTCTTGATGATGATATTATTTTTATTTCATTTTATTTTTCAATTCAGTAGTAAACATAAAAATTTCCTAAAATTCTTACAATTGAAATGGGCAAAAAAATGCCAATTAATCTTGTACTACTTAGGCACACTGCACCACCAAAGGTTTAGGGCAAGCAATCAATAATAATGTCAACCAAATTTCTAAAACTTTC
>Ga0209208_10004451_pt1 | contig 19848 bp, 15 predicted proteins | sample S1TSphfallax_3_FD_187694 | JGI IMG/M metagenome (GOLD analysis project Ga0209208, IMG submission 187694) | Host-associated microbial communities from peat moss isolated from Minnesota, USA - S1T2_Fd - Sphagnum fallax MG (SPAdes) (version 2) | ecosystem: Host-associated > Plants > Peat moss >...
TGTGCGTGCCAACAGCTTGCAGTTCTGGAAAACAGCTGCAGAATTTCCGAAGATGTAGTCTACTGTGCCCAGAATGGAACAATCCGTGTAGAATTGTCGCAAAGTGTAAGCATACAAAGTGTCCTGCAGCGCATTTTAATCCAGATCATGGATCAAAGTCAGAAGCTGGAGAATAATTTGAAGAATTCCTAGCTGAACTGTTCCAGATTTGTAGCTCCTGGAAATTCGAGCAAGAAAAGTTCGAATCCTCATTTCGATTCCGGCTGGAACGTGAAGCTAGTTACAAAGCTAGCCGGTTCGATGACTACCCATTTGGAAGATCGCAACAGAATCTGTGTAGTGAAGATCAGAACGGAAGATTTCGTGCACTACTAGTGTAATAATCTGTGAAAGACATTATGTAATGTATGTATTGTTGTACCTGGTAGCCTTCAATAGAGAGACCAGCGAAGGCAGATTGATCGCCACCTATTCGCATTGCCACAGCTTGATGACCGTTTGGTCCCGCAGTGTTTCTGATTGTCATGTCCATAGCGATAAATCCCGAAGCTTTCACAGCTGCACAGTACACAGTACGACATGCACATGAGAGAGGAGGATGCATGGATCAGGCCGCTCAGTGTTTCTTTCTTCTACTGGCGAATTTTCGCCAAATTTCGACCTGAAAAACATGATTTAGAAAGGACTTTTCACGGGAAAAAGAAAACCCAAATACGCCAGAAGTCGAAGAAAAAATTAAATCCAAGTAGCCAGATTCTCATGATAAATTCCAGTCTAGGTAGTCCTGAACATAGAAGGATTCTTTTTCTTTTTTTATCTACTTTCATATCTGGTATGTGCTTTGGGTAAATGTATTTCTGGATGATGGCACTTTGAATATATCACAAACTCCTTAAAAGAAACCCAACTTTCCTTCTCGAACCAAGAAGAAGCTGCAACCTAGAACTGCTGCAGCAGCAAGCTGTGAAAGCTGCAGAAAAGTTTGCTTACCAAGAGTGGCACTCAAGAACGTGGTGGATCCGCCAGCAACACTTTTGCTGCCAGTGAGAATAGTTAGACCAGCGCCATCGCCATAAAGCATAAGATTCTTGGCACTCTTGCCGATCGTCACTTGTTCTGAGTAGGTCCCAGCTTTGACGTAAATCACCCATCTGCTGTTGGTACCGGTTTTAGCAGCGTTGACAGCAGCTTGGATGGTCTTGTAATGGCCTGAACCATCTTGCGCAACTACTGCATTCGGAGTTGGCTTCACAGTTTGCAACAAACGGCGGTCTGCTGCTCTCATCCAACCAGGGAATGCCTGAGAACCACCTTCAATTGCACTATGCAGATCTAGTTCCATTTGGTAGCTAGACTTCGACTGCGCCAAGTGGGCGTCGTCGTCGGCCGCAGAGAGGAGGAGGAGGCGGCGGCGGTTGTGTAAGCTGGGAATCAGATTCGTCAAACCAGTGATCTTCGTCAGCGTCGTGACTAGAGCTAGCGCATTGCTAAGGAGCTGCGTTGCGTAAGTTGCTAGGGTTCCATTGACAACGCTGGTGCTGTTCCAGATACCGAACTCTTGGATGTCTGTCAGACAAGTATCCTGAGACGTCATAGCCGCACTCAACAACTGCTGGACGTCCTGGACTTCAGATTGCAGAAATTGTAGCGACAGGGTGGAGATTTGGGAGAGTGAGTCGTTGAGCTGGTCCAAAGAGTCGCTGAGGACTTCCTCGCATGTAAGCAGTGTGGAGTACTGTGTACCGTTTTTCACGGGTGAGGAAGCTAGCAAGGCGTCCACGGCGTTCAGAGAGTCGTTGATGGCTTGCACTGCAGCCTCGATTGCGACGCGGACATACTTCTGCGGGTTGTTTGGGTCGGTTCCGTTCAGCGTGGAGCTACATACTTGTGGGTATCTGCAGGAGAGCAGCACGAAGCTCAGCTCACAACAACTTGTAAGGCCACCACTTTAGTGTGACATCTCTCAGACGCACTCTAAGAAAAGATCAACAACAAGAAGAAAATTTCCCAAGGGGTTCCGGGAAGCTCTTTGCTTCTTACAAGGTTCCGTTACAAATGGAGGAAATAGAATTCGCACTGACTGAAGGAGCACCGCTACTACCGTCGTTATCATTCTTGTGGCCGACTTTCACTCCCACAACGACCGCAATCACTGCGACAATGACGAGTAAGATACACGCGCTGATTGCCATACATCCCTTCCTGTACCTCCTGCTCCGGCTCACCTCTATTGGTGGCTCATGAGTTACAACACCACGCTGGCCGTATTCTACGCCATTCGACACTGCATGAGCCGTTCTGAGATCAACATCCTTCGCGTAAGACTCAGAGTTTCCGAGCGACCCACCCACTACAGAGCTCGACTGCCTCCAGAGCTTCTCTCCGGAGCTATTCATAATTTCAGTTCCTCGATCACCACTGAACAATCGATCCAGACGCACCTTAGAAATTACCCCGTATAATTTCACTACAATCTCCTCACAGCAAAGTTTTCATCACACAAGAATCAACGTCAAAACCAAGCAGCAACTGATCTAATCATCGATCTACAACACATGAGCAATCTTCCCCTCACAACATGAACAATTCAGAATTCTTGCTGCAACTTCTGCAATGTGGGTACAGTTTGCATCCAGCAGCTGCAAAGAAAGGGCTCTCTGTTAATTAGTTTTCTGTCCCAGCTTTCTGTTGCTTGAAAGCTGCAATGCAACTGCAATCTCATGCACAACAATAGTTAGCACACAACACTAAAGCTTTGAAAGCCATAGATACAGAGAAGGAGAGAAGGATGATGCGAGAACAGATCCAAACAACAAGACAGGTGAGCAGATCTGCTGCTGCTGCTGCTGCTAGCTACCTGACAGGGGGTGGAACTGGTCCTTCACTGGTGGCGTGCATTGGATTGCTGCTGGAAAAGCGCGTTCGCATGTCGCAGTTAGTGAATGGTAACTAGTCCTTGCGCCGTACCCGCGGACTGTACCTCTAAAATTCCCGTGCTCATAACTGCCAAACACTAACTTAAGTTTTTACTCTTCCCCCTCCCCACCCCCCCCCACCCCCTTTCCAAAACACTAATTACCGTATCTACCTACCTACCGGTGTTTTTTTTAAGAGGTTTTAGTTTGTAGCCAAAGTGGCAATTATCCATAGGAAGATGTTGAAAGCCTGGCTATCTTCCATATGAAGATTTAGCCAAATATGGCTAATAGCTAGATATGACGTACACAAATCTTTAATCATCCTTCTATATTTTTGGCTCCGAGTTTTTTTTTAATCTGGCGATTTTTTAACAAAAGTTCCTCACTTTTGGTGATTAGAAACTTCCCAAATCACATTATTTTGGAAATTTTGAGAATTTTAAGATTGCCTTTTTGGCGAAATTTCGCCAATAAAAAAAAGTATGCTACCCACCAGTGTCTTTTCTAAGGAGTTTTTGTTTGTAGCCAAAGTGGCAATCCTCCATAACAAGATGCAAAAAAATGGCTATCATCCCTAGGAAGATTTAGCCAGATGTGGCTGTAAACCAAATATGAAGTACAAATCTTTACTCACCCTTCTATATTTTTGGCTACACAAAAAATTTCCCCTCAATTTCGTCAATAGAAAACCTCCAGAATTACCTTTTTTTCTAAATTAATTTCGATTTTTGAGGAAATTTTTCAATAAAAAAACAAGGCTGCTACCGACCTCAAAACTCTCCTTCCGCCCCGTCCCCCCCCCCAACACCATCCTCTCCCCGAACCCTCGTGCTGGCTAATAACATACCTACCCCCCACACTAATTGCATACCTACCCCCATTAAACGCCTTCCCCAACTGCACCACACTCCAGTCTCTTCTTTTTAGAGTTTTTGTTTGTAGCCAAACTGATGATCATCCATAGGAAGATTTAGCCAAATCTGGTTATATACCAAATATAAGGTACAAATCCAGAACCCTGAGTTTGGTCATACACAAGGTGAAATTCAAAAAAAAACCCGCAAAAACGTTCATTAGCATTCAACGGGGGATGAAAGTCAGAAAACCATCAATTTTGGTAGTAAACTGAGTTTCATCCTGTCTTTCCTTTTTCCTGAGCCGCCTCCACTGCTGTTACATATATTTTCATTGCTCCTAACTGTACAACTACTATAATTAGTCTCCAACCTCGTGCATTAAATGCTGAGTTTCAGCATTTCATACTGAGATTTAAATAAATGGCGTTACTTAGAGGGAATAGGGGACGAAAGGACGCCCAAAGAGAGGGTGAAGAGAGGGTTACTTTACGGATAAGTCTATTGGAACCTGATGTGATTCACAACCCGCAATCCTCAATGCCCCATATACTTTTCTCAATTGATCATGACAACCCATTAAGTCCATCAAGTCTTATTTTGGTAACTTGTATGGAGCCCACCCTTGTCAAGAGAGCAATCATCCCAAGGTGAAGAACCTCTCATTGACTACTCTCTCTATCTCAGCCTGCAGTAAAGGTGAGAAACATGTTATGCCATGTGCTGCTTGTGTACATGAGTAGAAATGCTTAGTGTGTGAGTTTTGTCTTTATACACTTTTAATTACATGACGTCTGAACCAAAAACCATAGTTGTTTCAAAGTGTGTCACAGTGCTTCTTACAGTTCACTACAGTTGTTGCAGGAATTCCCCCCTCTAAAAGACTACCTACTGTGGCTCCTCCCTCCAGGAAACTAGAGTCTTGTCTCTTTCTCCTCCCCTTGGACCCAATCTGCTAATAATGCATAACCTGCCACTTTCAGCAAATAAGTGGTGTTCACAAGAGATGTGCAAATGTCAGGTTCCATTTGTCTAGGAGACTGAGCCTAAAGCATTCAGGACCTAAATTTCATGACCTGCTTTCTTTACAAACAAGAACCCTGTCTTTTGAATATGTAGAAGATGTGAAAGCATCATGTTGAAGTTGTGGGTCATGTTAGTGGTGAAGTCATAGCCATCCATGGTGTTGGAGTTTATTTGTAGGCTAAAGCCCCAGGGTGGGAGGCATTTCCAAAATAAGGGACCTAGGACAACACAGCACAACATTTTGGGAATGTCCCGCACCACCCATGCTTTACCCATCATAAAGCACAAGGGGAAGGTTGTCATGGAACTAAACTTAGATCACAAGCTAGAATGCAAGTCTTTCCTGCCTGTCATCTCTGCAGCATCATTAAATTGTCATTACAATTTAACCTAGTGTTACGGACTTTAGTGATAAATCTACTAACACCAAGCTAACATTTTAGAATTGACACATCACACATTTAAATCATTAACTATGATGATAATTTTATAGGAGACTATTCATACATGCCATATCAGGTACCCATTAATAGTTACATCTAAAGTAAGCATTAACACTTTTTTTATAATCATTCACACTTTGTGATAGGAGTTCTCAATAGTTATCCATGTAATAAGTTATCAAGTTCAAGAAGCCCTATTTAGATAGGTAGGTCAGTCCATGAGCAGGAAGGTGAATAGTTGAATAGTTAGGTAGGTATGTGACTAAATATGTAGATAGATGAGTAGGTATATATGTATGTAGGTAAATAAGTGGTCGTGGGTGCATCGGAGAAGCACGGAAAAACTGTAAACATTTTGTTGATCTAGTATTGATTTAAAGCAGCCCTTTCTGAAATGCTATCTAGCATTGTGTTTCTCTACAAGAATCTATATGTTTTCTTTAAAAGTTGATATTAAATTAACACCCATTTCACATTGAGTGCTACTTAGGATTCCATCTAAGATTTGATATTAACTAACATTTTTGATGTGAATTCAACAAAAAAAACTTGCCTCCTTTAACATCAACTCAACATTAGCATCAACTTTAGCATTAGGTGTGATTGTAGCTTGAGGTAAACAATGTAACATCACTTCCTAATTCTACTTTGTTTCAATTCATGAATAGAATTGGAATGACAATAAAAATAGTCAATCATATGTAACTTAACAATTTGTTGTTCTATTCTACATTTTGTGATTACCAACCCACAATCACCTCCCCCTTAATGATCACCTCCAGAGCAAGATGTTAGGTCCATATTCACTCCTACCTTAATTTAATTACCTTGTAATTGAGATGCTACAAGGTTTATCAACTGCAAGGCAACATCTTTGTATGGAATAGTAAAATTATTGTTGTTGTAACCTTGTATGTGATTACTTGATTTATATACATACCCCAAACCTAGGGAAGATGCAAAGATTATTATAAAACTAATAATAGAATTAATTTTAAGCAAGTTGATTAATGGTTCAATTTGAAAATCAAGGATGGGCCCTTAATTCAATTCTCAACTACCTACAACAAATTGAGAATGGAGATAAGGGGTTAGTCTTGAAGTGGAGGAAGTTGAAAAATAACCAAGCCTATCACTATCATTCTACTTAAAATGGAAGATGCTTGCATATTTTATAATGTTGTTGATACTCTTTGGAAAAAATAAGTAACAAGGATAGAAAGGGGAAGGCCTTCTTGCACTTTTAGGCTCCAAAGAACATTGGCATGATCATGTACGAAAACATTTACTTGTTCGTGTAAATAGTCAAAATTTTTAATCATCAAAAAGAAAAATTGATCAATGGATTGTTGACTACAATGACACCTCTACTTTGTTTAAATTTCACATCTAATGTTACAAATCCTTGAATTGAACATTATCAAGGAAATATTGTTCATGTTGGATTGGTTATGACAACATTAGCCAAGGCACAAAAACTTGTCTTTGGTGAACATGATGTCAATTCAACAATTATAGTGTACAATTGTTCTTATACAATATGGAAACTTGTTTTTTGAACATGGTCGAAATATTTTAAGGTGTACCAAATCGTGACATAACATCACCATTTTCTGTAATTTTTCACCTAATCCTTTTTTATCATGTAAGGACACATTTATGGATGATTATGATAGAATTTAAATTTGTAATGGTCTAAAATATGGTTTTTATGAAATATTTGACATTTTTTGAGTCATTACTTTTTGTGAGGATCAAAATATAGGGGCGGGAAGGACTATAATAAGGACCAAGCCCTTTTCGTGCTTGGTGGTACACCTTAAAGGATTTTCACCCAACAATGTAAACAAAAGTGTCCTAAATTACATCATGCATCATGTTGAGCTCGTTACCATGGGTGCATTGCAAAAAATGAACACCCGTTGGGTCTATTTACATGCACACACATTAGGGAATGCCTACAATTTAAAAAAATGTAAAAACCCAAGTCATGCTCAAAGTGCCATGGAAAATGTAACCAAAATCTTGAAAAGATTGGTTTAGTTGTACATTAAGCACCAAACCCATATTAAAACAAAACAAAATGTAACTCTAATAAACATCAAGAAACTCCACAAATAGCATGTTAAAGAAGGTATGATGTTGCAAATGCTCTGAAATGGAATCTTAAAATCGAATCACTTGTTGTCCAATGGATTGTTCATAAGGAAGAAAACACACACATGTTAAGGCCAATAGTAGGTCATAGACTATTTTATTTAGTGTTGATTAAATGGAAAGGCACCAATGTTGACTCAAACTAAAGTTTTGAGGAAGGATGAACATTGGTCTATCCAAAATTGGTAATTAAAATATGTACCACAAGGGTTTAACTATCTAAATAAGCTTCCAATACTATGGTAACTATAAAAATGACTAGTCCAATTCTTTTATAAGTTAATAGAAGGGAGGCTTGCTTATGGGTTAAAGGTTCATTTAGGTCATCAAAAGAACTTAGACCTAAAAGACACCTAAACATTTGAAAGAAAGAAAAATCAAATGAGGCAAAGGATTTTATGAAGGTGGAAAAAAGGGGTAAGAAATAAAGTACATGCAAAGGCCATTACAAAAAAAAATGGGTTAAGATTCCAAAGGCCACTTGGACATCAACAACCCAAGGTGCAAGTTGATGTGTTGGACATCTATCAAGAAAATATATTTGACAAAGGATGATGTGAATGATGGTGAACTTGTCAAAATTCCCAAGACTCTAGTACCATATGATCGGGTGTAAATTAACATTGTTAAGGTGACAAAATTAAATGACAAGCTCAAAGGGGACCAAGCAACACATTTATGGGGTTGAACAAAAAGGCCTATCGCACGAAGTTAAGTTTATAGATATTCATATGCAAATGGAATTATTGTAATAGGACTTGTGATATTCATGTTTTGATGCGCCCCCAAGTTCCTTGTTAAACCCAAAAAGGGTCCAATTATGTTAAAGAGCAGAAGTAATTGGAACTTGGTGTCGCTCCTAACTTCTAGCACTAAAGGGGGTGAGAAGGGCGTGCTGAAAGCTTCGGGATTAGACTAGGAAGAGGGACAACTATTTAGTTACTCGATCCTGCATCAAAACCAACCACAAGTTGGTTAGTTCACCTTCAGAAACACCCTTGGTGTTGGGACAAGCCACAAGCAACACGGACTCACTTGACTCACCACAGCTTGAACTCGGGGGAAGCCACCACCTTCCCCCATATAGTATTCTCTACGTTGCTCCACCACACCCGCATCCAAATAGCTTTTATTCCCAAGACTCCCAAGGAGGAGTCCCGAAACTGTCTCAGTTTGGACTCCTGGGACTTTGAAAGCTCATAACTCTCGGCTCAAACCTCAGATTGGGATGAGGTCTTATGAAAACTTGTAGCTCTCCTCAAGAGCTTTCCAATGGTGTGTTGCACTCCATCTGCACACATCTGGATCGGGTCGATTCCCGACTTTTTGTGGTCGGGAGTCAAATTGCCGATTTGACTTCCGACCTTCTTTCGACCATAACTTGTGTTGTAGATGTCCAAATGGCTCATGCGAGGCCATTTCGACATCTAAACTTCAAGGCCTTTCCAACAGTATAAAGAACACCTCAAGGCGAGGTGTTTTGACCTCTGCAATAGAGCTCTGAAATTGCGGGAGTCCCAGAGGACTCCAAGTTCCCACTTTTGGGAGTGTGAGTCTCATCCTCACACTTGCCTCAAAGTGGGGTTGTGACATGTTTCATCTATAATGGTTAGTAACAAACATGAAAGAAATTGATTGGTTATATATTGTAAAGCCTTATTAAAACCAACAATGCAATTTTTAAAATGGCTACTTTGACAATTCCCATGGTTGATGGGATCATAGCATAATGACATCAACTTTGTAATTTCAATGGTTGTAAAATAAAGGAAATTCAAATACATAAAATGTGCAAACAAAAGGAATAAATTTAATGATGTCCCCACCTACACTTCTAGAAACATGATTCCTTTTAAGTCTTAACACTAAGTTGAAGGCATTCACCATGTTAAATTGGAGGACAACTTAATCTAGGTGAAGGTCTAAGATGAACTAGATGCCATGCACCATAAATTCACATTCACCTTTGGTGATTACTTTGAATTAGTGCGAAGAGAAATATGTTACAAAGGCGTCCCAAAATTGAAAACATAAGGCACAATTGGCAAGTCAACACAACACCTTGACTATGGCAACATGATAAACACCAGTTGAAAACTTGGTCATGGTTAAATGATGTGCCATTGCGAGGATATGTGTAATGTGACAAGGGATTTTATCATGTGCAAATGAAAACACAATTCAAACAACTAAAGGAATGCACTTACAAAGTTTTCCAAGTTAAAACAATCTCAAAGGTGTTCACACACCATCCTAAAAGGGTGAGTTATAAACAAGTGGTGTGTGCATCAAAATGCTTACTTGAAGGATTCAAATGAAAGCTCAAGTTCTTGGTCTAATTTGTAGTCTTTTAAAAAGAGAAAGAGAAAACATCTAAATCAAAATATAGAGCCATGAAAGTTGAAATGATATTTGAAGATGTGGGGGTAGAAGATAATGGTGCAGGGGAATGAATGCACATTCCAAAGATTAAACTACAATACCATTGGTCACCACCACCAATCCATGATGGTTTGCAATGCTTTCATGATCAAAAGTCTGGTACCATTGAAAATTTAACCACTGAGATAGATAGGCCAATGAAGGAACAATTAAAACATCAAAGTAGGTTGAATCCTCACACATTGTTCCTTTACTACTAAAGTTCAAAAACATTTGTAACCCTCCACCTAAAACTTCCAATACTACAAAAACTACTCAATTTGATAAAGGTTTGATAAAAGGTATGAGGAACATATGGTGTGCTCAATGTAAGGAGGTTTAGTGTTCAATGATGGGTGAATTAAAACAAATTAAGATTTTGAGCTTAAACTTTTTGATCATTGCATCTTTGCTTTTGGACTACACCTTTGTTAAGCATTAGTTGACACCCCCATCATCGTTTAAATTGCTCAAATAGACTAAAAATGAGGAAGATATGGAGCTGGAACTAAAGAGGGGTCTCAAGCTATTTTTTCAAAAAAATTGAAACAAACTACCACTCATCCTCTCCCTATGTTTTATGGGTTGCTCCTTTACTTCTGACGCTCCAAAAACATTTGTAACCCTCTAGCTTACACATCCAATGACACAAAATCACTCAATTTGATTCAGGAATGGCAAAAATATTGAAAAATACTTGATAATAGGTCTATGTTCGGTGATGGGCAGTTCTACCCTACTTGACCATGGGCCATAACAACTTCTTTAAAACCCCTAGATCACATGCCTAAGTGAATCCATGGCCAAGGGTCAAGTAGTGTGGGTGTGAGAATATTCTTATGGCCACAGATCGAATACCCCACCTGTTAAGAAGAACCTTCATCCAAAAAGCCCATTATGAACACAACCATTATGAACATCAAATGTGAACAACTATACAAAAACTATTTTGTGGACTTTGAAATGGAACCCACATATCAAGCATTTGCTGACTTTCCTGGGGAGGATGGATAATGACACTTGTAAAATCACCTTTTATAAGGAATGGGTTCCATTGCAAATATTGTGAACAACAACACAATATAGTAAGAACCATTTTGGGACTTTTTGGGGGTTATGTGTTATGTGGGAAACTTCCTCAATATTTATGAATGAGTTTTGGGATTTTTACATCCATATGCTGAGCAGAGTATGGATGCAAAATTTATACCTAGGTCAAAAACTGTCAGTGGGCAGCTTAATATGTGATATAACTAGGGTATGAAGGTACAATGAGGAAGAGGCACATCAGTGAGACAGCCCCTAAAGATGGTTATGTGCCAAACAGAACAAGCAGAGCAACTGAAGTGAACACCTAAAATGATTTAAGCTTATTTGATGAATGCCCAGATCAAAGACTAGCTAGTCTGAAAATTCCTTCAGAACTAGCCACTTGAGGACACAATTGTTTTGATGGAGCTGACAGAGTTCATCCAAAATTGGATGTCAACTAATGAGTTACAGTTGGCCCCAATTTTCCACTTAGTGGCTCCATACCCTAAACTCTTCTAGGCTATTTAAGCTTCTCTATTTTTAGGGTTTTTTCAAACTCCAGACAGGACAGCCAGGTTGATAAATGTGGGACCATGGGTATCCTATAATACCTAACCCCCCTGGTGGGCCAGAATGAACCAGCACCCACCAGTGCACCACGGGATTTATGTGACCCAACACCCCCCCTAGTGTGCCTTCCAGTTCAAAACCCCTTAGGTGTGGATTAACCACACCTGAGTTATCAAGGTTCCACCTAGGTAACCTCTCATGTAAAACCTCCTACTTCCCCCTTCACTCTACATAGGTGACTACCTATGTCATTGAATAATTATGATAGGTAAGCAGGAGGGAAATGTCAGTGGTTACTATGTAGGTAGGTAGATAGATAGGTAGACTAGGTAGGTATATGGGATGTCATGTGCTACCATATCAAAGTGCCTCCATCCATCATTGTCTACAATTATAAACACATAATAACAATCTTTGTATTCAACCCCACACACACATAATTCTTGGTTTTCAAAATTAACTCACTTGCAACTTAGAAGAACCAAGCACAAAAACATAAAGCTACTTGCAAAGCTCAAAAAAATAAACACATTTACTTCACACAATGGTTTGAAATCTCAAAAACAAAGAATGAAACTTTAAAACTTTCACTTGGGGTATTACCCCCCAAACAACAAATAACCATAACCCATTTCCCACTAATATATACTATTTAAAGACCTAATAATTGACCTATATGCCTAAATAAGCTTAACAACCTAGTTACACCAACACAAGGGAGATGGTGATGCCTCTCATAACTATGACAAATTTTAGGGTTCTCCAAATGATTACACACCCATGATTGTAGATTTGGAATCCCATTGTCTTACTCAAATCTAGGTCATGAGCATAGCCCTGAATGGTTCATTGGATTTTTGCAACATTGGAAGGGCTAGGTGCTGGGCTACAAATATTCTTTGAGCTCCTAAAGCAAAGGAACAATGTATGGGGATTTGACCTCAAACCCACTTGGTGATAGGCATAATTACCTATGTTCTTAAATGTGATTTTAGAAAGTGGCAAAATCAGGAAAATCGAGTTACTACTAATGAGAGTAGTAAAACATCCCAGAAGAGATCAGGAAGATATTAATAAAGTGTTCGGTCATAAGTAGTGTTCGGTCATAGGTAAGGCTACCCTATCTCTGAGCAGTTAGAGAAAATTTGGGTGACTTCTCCTTAATTTGGATTCTAATATCACTTCTCATTTTTCTACTTCTACAAACATCGAAAACACATCATTTTTTTCCTAATGTATATTGAAGGCAATAATATCATTTTAAATTGTACAGTACACACCACATTTCATAAAGACCTATGAGAAAATTTGTAGTAAGCTATCCTTACAAAGCATAGTTTTGCATCTGTTGAGGCTGGGTATTTCAAAAAACACAATGCACACCTCTATGGGCATTACATTTTTTCAAAATGCCCACCCTTGTTCGCTTTTTTCTTCAGATACCCAATGGGTGGATATAACCTCCTTGGCCTTTACCCACTAATTACCCCTTACTAAGGGGTATATAGGTAGGTAGGTAGGTAGGTAGGTAGGTAAGTAAGTAGGAGTTGAGTAGGTGAGGGAGGTCTGTAGGTAAGAATGAACCAAGTGGAACCCATTGGTAAGTAAGTTGGGGTTCATTCTTTTATCTGCTTGTGCTCTCAGTCGCTACTCTACTTCTACAACACTAGTTCCACCAAAGCTCAGATCATATTGAGCTTCTGAAAATTTGTAACTATCCTCAAGGGTGTTGGCTCGTTGGTATAGCCCCTTCTGAGACCCTGAGATCACAAAAGGTCCTGGGTTCTCAAACCCAATTGTGAGCAGGTCCGGCCCTCTCCAATGAGCTTGACTTGGAGGTGGCAAGGGCTTGTCAGGTTAGGTCAGTTGTGCTCCCCAAAAAACAAAACAACAACAACACAAGTATGGACAAAGGCCCCAAAGGAAAGAGAAGCAAAACTGCCAGTCTAGAGCCATATATCCTTCCATTTCATGTGTGCACTGTGGACTCAGTACTCAGTACCTCATGATGGAAGCTGAGCTACAAAGGTTGTTCTTTACTCTTTGATGACAGCAGCCACATCTGTGGCAGCTATCAGTTGCTGATTTGCTCTATCCCCCTGAGTACTGTACCAGCATGTCCACTGTACAAGAGCTGTGAAACTTTTGCAACATGGCTGCTGCAGATAGGCTGAAAAACCTCTTAAATTTGATGATTTCAGTACAATCCTGTCCCTAGAGAAAAAGCTGCCAAAAACTGGAGAATCATCAGTTCCTCACCATGCTTGTCAGTCCAAATAATGAACCCAGGCCACTGTTTTCATGGTAGACTGCACAAAGTATCAAGCCAATTAGCTTGGCTGCTGGGAACTGTGGCTAGCCTGAAACTAAGATACTGGTTTTTGTGGGTCCAAATTATTATTAGCCCATGCTTACAAGCATGCAATCATATTTTTGGGAAAAAAAGAAGAGGAAGCAGAAGATAAACAAACCCAACTATAAGATGATCTTGCTAATGAAGGGGAGCCCGAACCCAACCCAATTGCTGAACATATAGACTTCCTTGGATTTGATGATTTGCAAGAAGCTGGAAGATAAAGACAACATTGCTCACCATAAGTGCCTATTGGACTCCACATTCTATGTTAGACTGCAACTGGCAAAGTCCAGAGAAGATTCCTCTTGTCCCCATGTGCTTTCAAATGTTTGCAAAATGCTAATTTCACCAGATTACTTTTTTCTTTGTACCTCTGTACTTTTCTGCACAAAAAACTGAGTGTCAACAGGTTGACAGGATCCAATGTCCAATTCTGGAAACAAAAAAGGTTGTAGCCACTAAAACAAGTTTGTTTGAACTATTGTAGCCCACTTAATGCACTTGAAACCAAAAGTTTACATCAAATTGAACTTTCAATGTTTGTGTAAGACTGGTTGGGAGGGCTGGATTATCTGGGGACTGCTTTAGCAGCCCACAAGCTCAGAAAATCCACCATCTCTTCGCTTCCCCACTCTGCCAATCACCCAATAACATCAATCACTTTATCCATGGAATATGGGCTTAGCAACTGCACATGAATAGCATGAAAGAAAAGACCTTAGGGTTACTTGCATCATTGTCACACAAGGGTGACACTTTCTAAACAAGCAAAGCCCAAATCTTTCTGTCACAGATGCAAAATCCTTAGTTCCTCCAGTTAGATTGACCTAGTGACACCCACTGCAGTTGGAATGACTGTATTGCATACAACTAGCCAGATCCAAAAACCACAAATCCAACATCAAGTCTGATGTCAAACGTACCAGCAGCATAGTCAAGAGCAGTCCCTTTATCATTACTCTCAGCATGTATGTCTGCTCCAGACTCCAAAAGCATCCGTGCAATGTTGATATTTCCCTTCAGTGATGCCAGCTTCACACATAGAATGCAAAACATTATGTGCTCCATTGCAACTCACTCAAGATGAATGATTCCAGTCCAGTTCCAAAACAAAGGATAACCAAATAGGTTCCTCAGATACCAAGGAACAACAAAAACCAGTCACAACTCTCTGAGCCAACACAACATCTTATCCTCTTTTGAAGCTTTCAAGCACTTCAATAAAACAACCTTCTCAGAATTGGAAGCTTTTTGCTCTTTTAAATTGATTGACTTTCACTCTCATGATGGCCATTTTTAGAGAGAGTGGTGGTGATGGTCACCAATGAATGTACCTGAAGTGCAGTGTTGCCACTCTTGTTGCGTGTTTCTGTTTGAGCACCTGCTTTTAAAAGTGTCTCAACAACCTGTTCAACTCAAAAACAAACACACAGCAGAATGAATGAGTTTGCTCATACTCAAGAAGAAGAATTATGACATCATCTCTGGCTGCAAGGAGAAGCAAGTGCTTCATAATCCTGAGGGTTACTGAGGTGGAGATGTCTTCATGAACATGACATGAAATTCTGAAATTCTTCTTCCTCTAACACTCAGAAGTCCCTACATTCTGCTGTTTTGAATGCTTGTTTGATCAAAGGGAACCCCAGCATAGCTATAACCTTGTTCATGTTTATGACTTTCAAGCATAGATATTACAAAATGCACATCAGAAGTCCCTACATTCCACTGTTTTGGATGATTGTTTGATCAAAGGAACCCCTGCATAGCTATAACCTCATTTGTGTTTATAACTTTCAAGCATGGATATTGCAAAATGCAGATCAGATGTCCCTACATTCCACTGTTTTGGATGCTTGTTTGATCAAAGGAGTCCCAGCATAGCATAACCTTATTTGTGTATATATGATTTTTGAGGCATGAATATTGCAAAATGCACATCTACTGGCCAGCCTTGAAGGTGGAATTGCAAAGATGGCCTAAGATAAGCCTATGCATGGTTCTATCAGCTCTTGATGCTCTTGATGCACTGAGAGTCTATAGTCCGTTGTCCATACCTCAGGCTGTTCATAAAAGGATGCCAGATGCAAGGCCGTCCAACCAGCTCTTTGCTCACTTGGCAAATCAATCTTGACCTCCTCCAGTGTCACAAGGCGCTTCACCAGCTCCACATGCCCTCCCTTGGCTGCATCCTTGAGAAGCTCATTTTTGTCAGCAGACGAGCCATCAGCAGATGCTGCTGCTGCTGATGATGATGATGACGACCTAATAGTATTACCCCTGACCGAAGCTCCTCCTCCTACTCCTAATCTCACGCAGTGAAAATTCTCCCAGCAGCAGTTCCAATGGATTTGCACCTGATTTGCCAACAAAAACGCATTCTTGGTTCTAAATCCCGCTTGAGCCGTCTTGCTTGAGACGATAGAACTACGCGAACTGAGACGAAGAGACGACGACGACGACAATGATGCCGATGATGAAGATGAAGTTGAGAAACATGCAATAGAGATCATGGCACCTTTGCCGTTGCTTGAGATACGAGGGGAGAATGATGAGGCATGCGGTTGGTCGTCAACGTACCTTACCGGTACCATCACCATCGCCGCTCTACTACTACTACTACTGCACAATGAGATCATCCTCGCTGCACAGACACTCTCCTCACACTTGCTGCTTCCTCTGCTTCTTCGTAGATGGATGGCGTATGCACTGCGTTTGCACCTACAGCTGGTGTTTGGTCTTCAAGCAACAGGGTTCTTTGCAGACGGTGTATGCTCTTAGACCAAAGGATTTTGCTCCATAGCCCGCTTTAACAAAACTTAGTGGAAAAGGGTTTTGAGCTTTGACTTTCTTTGTTTGCTTGTCGTTTGCAGCTGTTTGCTTTTACACTACTTTCCCAACAAACTTTTCCCTGGGTCAAGTCTAGCAGCTTCCCTTTCCAAGGCTTCCATATCTTGCCAACTAAGAACAGTTGCAGGATTTGCAAGAATTTGCCAAATTAAAGTGAGTCTTGCAAGACATACACTTGCAGCCCCAACAGGATTTTGTCATCAGAGAATGAACCAGAAGACTTGCAGAACTTGCAAGAATTGCAAGACTCAAGTGTCACTTCCAAGGCTACAACTTCAGCAAGTCAGACACAATTGCAGCTCCATCAGGAATTGTCATCCAAAACTGAACCAGAAGAAGATTTGCAACACTTGCAGGAATCACAAGACTCAAGTGACCCTTGCAGGATTTCTTCAGCAAGACAAACTGCAGGAACAAGACTTATCATCAGAGAATGAACCAAAAACAACCTTATGCAAGTCAGAGCGAGAGAGACTGACGATGTTGAGTTTCAGAGCAAAACAGGGCATTCATCGAGAGATAGCGTGATTGAAGCTCAAAAATTTCATGCATGTTCATCAAGACACTGCATCTTATCATAAAAGAAACACAAACTATCTCTTTCCATTGTAAAGTTCCAGTGACTTGCCATGGGCATTTTTGAAGCAGTTCAGCAAACAATATTGCGCTCGAACACTGTTACTTTTTCAATGATGCATTTAGGAGGGAGTTTCAGTGTTGAACTTCATGACATATTGCAAGATAATGGGAAGTCACGATTGTCCTGGAACAATGTGTCATGGAACTCTAACATGCTCTCAGACCCATTAAGTCGTGTTAAAAAGCAGGAGCTCGTTCTGTCATCTTAGTTAATGTAAGGTGCAAGTAACTTAACCAGGCTGCTGTTCTAAATTTCTAACAGCAACCCTGGGATCACTGGACAAGAGATAAATCACATTGTTTATTAAATTGCCAAATAGAACAACCCACAAAGACTGTACACAAATCCATACATGTGCACCTCGTAAATGAAGATTTTGTCTAATCCAATATGATTACAATTCAAAGTGCCACATCTTCTTCTTCCTCACCATCATGGCTCCCCCAGCTCTACACAAACATCCACAAGAATATCAGATGACAACCTCACAAAAAGAATTACCATAATTCCCACTTTCGCTGAAGACACCACCTAAAAATGGTGATTGCCAGGAGGATCAAATGCCCATTGGTGAAGTATACTCTACTAGCAAGCAAAGCCAGTGGGCCAAAACTCTTTTGTAGGATTGTTATGAACAAACCATCCATGACCAATCAGCCAAGCTAGAAAAGCGAAGGAAAGTACTACACCTCCTTGTAAGTCTTGACAGCTTTGATCTGAAACACTGATCTTTTGAAACCTTATGGCAGCCTCAAGTTAAATGATAAGAACTTAAGATAATCTCTGAAAGTAGTTTAGATGCCAGTTTCATGATCCTCAGCCATTTCAGAATATGACCAGCTCCTCACTTCAACATCCACCCTACTGATAACTGAAAACCAGTTGGCGGAGATTCTCACCTTTCCAGAAAACAGCACTGTTGGCTTTTTCAGATAACAACCATGAGCATCCTGTAAAGCAAAAACTGCATGTCAGCTGAATACTTCACCAACACAACAGAGCCAACTCCAGAAGAACAGTCAGCTACAATGGCTAAACTAGATTCTACGAAACGTGGCTGATTGTTGAAGTGTGCACATACAAGGAAGGATGGTGGACACCTCTCACTTGCTGTCAAGAAAAAGAGCGTCAAGGCTATATCAAACCAGGATCCCATGCACACCTGGGGGGCAGACAGGTTGCCAATTAAATAGCAGAGAAGAGAATGGATGTACAGGGGAGGGAGATGAGAAGAAAAACCCATGAGCAAAAAGCACAGGGCCAGAATCTTTTCAACAGAGAAGTACAAAGAGAAGTGACCAGATGTTCAGAGTTTGAGTTTAACAAGCAAAAAACTCCAATCATGATATCTCAAGACATTGGCTGGCATATGAAGGATATGACCCAATGACCTACAATAGTCAGTGCAAATGAGGTGATAGGATTTGGGATGGGCTAAACTTATAGAAAAAACCATGCAGACTATACAAGTTTGAACCAAATTCCCCAAGATTTACAATAGGTATCTTAGACTCACAGGTTATTCTGAAGCAAGACTGGGAGCTATGAGAATTTGAGTACCTGTAAATGACAACTAAAAAGAGGACAAGATAGAAGCCAAGCTTCAGCAATCGGTAAGTCTTCTCATACTCCAAATGATTGAAAATCTCTGTGACATCCACCAAATGCTGTTTCCTCAAATATCTGTCATAACCCCCAAAATGCAGCATGAATTGCAAACCCTAAACCTATGGTGTCAACCATCCCTCTCCTGGCATTTGTACCAGAGTGATACATGACAGAAACAAGTTTGTCTAGGAGCTATCATCCAGGTATCAAAAGCAAAACACGCTACAAGTATTTATTGCGGAAACTTACAGGCGAGCGTGCAGGTACACGAGAGGCACGTTGATCAAGAAGATAAGCCAAACTCGGCACAGAAGCAAGAGCACAGTCATTCCTGCATGAATCACAAACTCTAGTTCGATAACCTTGTTGATGCGTTTAGCGGTGTCAAAGGGATTGATGTAGTCAAATTCCAGATCCGATAAACACATGAGCTGCAGACAAGGAAAGAAAAACACTGCAAGCTAGTCAAAAGCACCACAGTTTTGAAGCTGATCTATTGAAAGGACCGAACAATCACCGAGAAAAGAAGCATCACCTCGACAGGAATCCAGGCAAAAACTCTAAGGAAAATTCCACTTCAGCTTCAAAGAAATAATCGAAAGAAAAGAATGAGCCAGAAAGAAGAAGCCACGGCAACAAGCCCAAAACACGAATGATCCAGATATTTGAGAAGGAATCAAGCAGAAGCAAAGGTATGTATACCTGGTACACCAAGATCCCAAGGAGTAACGCCACTGCGAGGAAACAGATGAGCCATAGGACCACATCTCCCGCCATGAAAAAAACAGGCCTCCAAGGAGCACCAACAAGCGATGCTCAAGATTCAACTCCGACTCTCCGTAATTCTCCAATTCCCCAATTACGACAAGAGTAGACACAACTTCGCGATTGCACAATTCTCCTCCAAAGATTCCGCAATTTCTCACCCGTGCTCTGCCCGGACTCTCCCCCCTCCCCCCCCCTTGCCTCCCCTCCC
>Ga0209208_10004452_pt1 | contig 19845 bp, 13 predicted proteins | sample S1TSphfallax_3_FD_187694 | JGI IMG/M metagenome (GOLD analysis project Ga0209208, IMG submission 187694) | Host-associated microbial communities from peat moss isolated from Minnesota, USA - S1T2_Fd - Sphagnum fallax MG (SPAdes) (version 2) | ecosystem: Host-associated > Plants > Peat moss >...
GCCACCACCGTGATGACTCGATGCCAACACTTTATAGATAAAAATGGGGCGCACTTCATAAAATGTGACAATTTGTCACCAGTCATCCATCTCCTCCTTGTCCTTTTCTACACGCACCGATGATGATGACGAGACGGGAAAAAAAATAAAAAAAATAAAAAGCCCTACCACCCCAAAATTCCAGTTCAGGCTGGGAAGGAAAAAATAAAATAAAATCTAAAAAAGATAATTCCGGAGACAAAAAGCATTTCCATCACACCCACAAATTTTTATTTATTTTTCTCTTTTTAAAAGAAAAAGTATTTTTGTTTCGCCTTCTTTTATGGCTTTTTGAGAAATTTATTCTACAGACGAGATCTGAACCGTTGGATCTGTTGCAACTCAGCACTACCTTGGGTGGGTAGGTAGGAAGGTAGTACCTACCTACTCGGGAAAAGGAAAAGGGAAGGGAAGGGAAGGCGGGGAGTCGAGAATAGAAATAGCCCCACGTTGTGCCAAAAACAGTGACCGAAATCAACGGTGCCACTGACGGTCAGGATACGGCCGGCTCCACCTCCACCAATAGGAGGCGAGAGTCGGTCGTGGCTAAACTGGGGATACAACAACGGCGATTGGAATATTCTCTCTCTCTCTCCCTTCACGTTTTTTTGCAGCTCTTCATGCAGACCACACAAACACTCGCGCGCGTGTGTACTTCGTTGTAGTCACCTCCTCCGTCTGCCCCGCCCACACACGGAGCAGAGCAGCGCACGCAAGAAGACGAACAAGACGAAGAAGAAATCGGCTGTCGAGCCTCCAGGCATAGCCGATGCTTCTGTCCTTAGTCCTCATTTCTGTTAGTATAACTTTTCAACTGCTTTTATCGTCTTCCTCTTTGAGGATTTGGAAGCCAAAAGAAGACGAACAAGACGAACAAGAAATCGGTTGTGGAGCCTCCAGGCTTAGTCGATGCTTCCGTCCCTAGTCCTCATTTCTGTTAGTACGTTTTCTGAACCGCTTTTATAGTCTTCCTTTTGAGGATTTGGAAGCCGAGAAGGAGAAAGAAGAAGACGAAAACGAGGAAGAATCCGTTGTGGAGTCTGGAGGAGTAGTCGATGTTTCGGTCCTTGGTCTCCATTTCTGTTAGTATGTTTTCCGAACTGCTTTTATTGTCTTCCTTTTGAGGATTTGGAAGCCGAGAAGGAGGAAGAAGAAGACGAAGAAGAGGTTGTTGTTTTTGGAGGTGAGCTCGATTTATATCCCAGGAATTCGAAGCTTGGACAGCTCATAATTTTATATTTTCTTCCGCTTACGAGTTGTGGTTGTTCTGACTTCTTTACACTGCGCATTACAGAGATCATGCTCAGGCTGTGATCAGAGCTCAAGTCAGTCGTTAGGTTCATGTCCAATGGTTCTGTGTCCGTCTCGAGGAAGCGGTTCAAGTGAAAGCAGCAGAGAGATTTTCTTCCAGGTTGTTGCAACAAGCTTTTGTTAAAAAAAAATTAGCATAATTGGCGACGCGCAGCTTGTGTTTACCTTGTGTGCGCGTCGTAGAATCGAGTTTTTTCTTGTTGCTTTCACACGCGCCGTTGGTTGTAGCATCATCATCTGTCGTTCGGTACTTCCGGAGGTGGATTCATTTTCAATTGCGTCGTAGATAGAGAGCTCCGTTGTTCTTTCAGTTCGTCAGTTGCTCTTTGCTATCTCCCTGAGTTCGCAGCAGGAACTACGGATCCTTGTGCAGCGCTCATCCCAGGCCATAGGTGCATGTAGTAGAGTCTTAAACCCCGTGTGTAGATTGTCGCTCACAGGCTGATTTGCAAGGACGTTTGGTCGTATTGCAAGTGTGTAGTTGGTTTAGCGGCGAGGGACGTGAGAAAGTGAGGAGGGGTTGAACACGACTGTGTACCCGAGCGGGGAGTGGAAAACACGACCCTGGCTTGGCGATGGAGGAGAGGGAGGGACTGGGGAGAGGGAAGAAGGCGGCGGAGTCGAAGTCCCTAGCCTCCTGGTGCAGATGCAGGTCGCGGAGCTTGTTCACCATGCAGCTGATGGCTGTGTTCACGGCGGCTGATTGCGCTGGAGCGCAACTCTTGTAGAATAGAACGTAAGCTGGTTTCGAGGTTCTCTTAATAGCTTACCTTTCGAAACTAGACAGTTCAGATTTCGTTCTCATTTTAGTCTTGAGATTCCCAACTGTTTTGAGGGTGGATTTCTCTGGAGTTTATGTGTGGATGTGATCAACCCTTTTTGTTCTTTGTTCTTGGTTTTTCCAGGTGGTTGTTTTCATGACCTTGAAGTTTATTACAAAGCAAGCAAGTAGGAGCACGAAGAAGTCATCTTCATACTTGCCATTTATCCTCTGGAGAAATCAACACTGTGGGGGGGTATTATATGTGTGCTGCTGTCCCCACTGTCGAAGATGGGTGCATTTAAGGATGAGTCAGTTGTCGTACATCGGGGAAAACATGAAGGCGATCCCAGTGAGATCACAGTGAATTGTCCTGACAAAGTTGGGCTTGGCTGTGACCTTGCTCGAACAGTCTTTGAATTTGGCCTGAGTGTGGTGAAAGGAGGTGATGATTTCCTCCTCATTGTTCTATTTCAGACCATTCAGACCACAGAGATTTTGCTGGAGTTTGGACAGAATAGTTTCCATCTCCAGAATATATACATAGCAGCAAGAAGGGCCACAACAACATGAGCCTGTTTTTTTTCACCATTGCTCTTCTTGCAGGCAGGCTACTAATAATACACTTGGAGAGTTGTTCAGCTGCTGCATTGTGTTGTAACCATTTCAGAGTTTGGGTGGTGAGATGCAGATTTGTCTACAGATGGGCGGTGGTGTTTTGTCGTGCTCTGGGTGGTACCACGAGTTAGTGCATCCACAGTACGCTGGCCACTTTTGAAACAGGGCTTGGAAGATGCTTGCCCTTCTGCTGTGGGCCAGTTCTTGCCATCTCCATCTCCTCCTATTCTGACTTCAAAGAATATGTTTCTGCTCCAAGTCTGCTCATCAGATCGCACTGGCCTCCTGCATGGTACAATCTCTTTGTCCCTTCAATTTGGGTTGGATCATTCATTACCTCTGTCCTTATTAGCAAGGCCTGAACTCTGTCAACTTACTCTGTCAAATGGGTTTCAATGCTTCGTATAATAAATACTCTGTTTCTGTTCAAAAGCATGAAGAGAAATTTTCAGTGCCTGCGGTGTGATTGGTTTCCACTGTGTTCCTTCGAGAACAACATCTTCATTTTTGTTGACTATTTCAACATTCTGGCCTTGGTGTGACAGGTGTTGCAAAGAAGTTGTGGGAGTTGGAATTGTCTATCCACAGAGTGAAAGTGTCGACAAGTCCTGATGGCAAAGCTGTTAATCTTTTCTTTGTCACTGACAATCGGTACTGTTGCTGTCCCAGAAAGCACCTATGTTTCCTTACATTTCTTGTTGATCCCATGATTGCTGAATCTGGTGGAGTTTGTTCTCCAATTATGTAGAACTATTTCAGCTTATCTTCTTCAAACTGTCTATGCCATACTGTCCCAGAGTTGCTGGTGAAGGAGAGTCTCATACTTTTGAATGCACTGATGTTGTATACTGCAGGAATGAGCTGCCCTGGAAGAAAAGGGTGGAAGAAGTTTGTGATCAGGCTAGAGAGTTGCTAGGAGATACCTGCTCTCACTGTGCCCTGAGTCAAGCAGGCCCAGAGTGTGGGGGCTTGATTTGTGCACCTCTACCACTCCAGGTAGCAAACAACTTGTTTGCTGAGGTTCCTGCACCCTTACCAACTGAGAAGGATGAGAGTCAAGGTGGACCTCATACCAGCCTTGGTGGAGCCCACACAGTTGTGACTCTTGATAACTTGACCAGCCCTGTCCACAGCCTACTTCAAGTTACTTGTAAAAATCGGAAAGGTCTTTTGTACGATTGTCTGCGTACTTTGAAAGACATGAAATTGCAGGTCAGTAGTCATCTATTTGCATTGCAGTTCAGTCTTGGACTAAAATCTAATGGTAAGTCTGAAGTCTGTTGCCTGCAACCCTTTGCATGCTGTGCAGAGGGGTTTTTTTTGGGTTTGAATGTCACAAGACTTATGAGGGAATCTTCTCATTGCTTCTGGCAATACAGGACTTTTGAAAAAACTTTGCCTTTGATTTTGATCACATCATTTTATACCTACCCATTGATGGGATTTTCCTGCTGCCACTACTTGAGGGATGGTACTATGGCCTTGTGGGAGCACCAGGTGGATTTTTTCACAAAAGGTTTTGAATGTCCTCATGAGATTTTGTCTATGTGGCATGCAGGTTGCACATGGACGTGTTGCAACAGAGAATGGGATCAGTGTGATCAGTGTGTTTGTGTTGCGGGCAAATGGGCGGAAGGTAACAGAAGATGATGAGAAGAAGAGGCTTTGTCTGTGCATGTACACCGAAGTTGACCATCCACTGCGAGTCACAGTTGTGACTAGAGGCCCTGATACAGAACTCCACATTGCAACTCCAATAGAGAGTTGTGGAAGGGGTCGTCCACGTGTTCTTCATGATATTACTCTTGCGCTTAAGCAGTTGGATATTTGTATCTTCAAGGTAAGCAAGTTAAAAACTTAAACCCTGTTTTTCTTATGAAGGCCATCAACCCACATCTGCTCTGGCAGCTCTGTGGTTGCAAATGTGAGAGCAGTTTATTACATACCTATCTATGCGGACCCTAATCAAAACAGACCTATCATTGTTTGGTGGTCAAGGACTATTGCCATATAGGAAACCTCATGAGAGAAAGCTGTTTGGCCATACCAGTCCTTTCAAAAGGTTGATGGTGCAGTGTCATTGCCTAAATCTGGAATGTGACTATTACAGCTGGAGTGCTTGTGCATTATTATCATTTTCTGTGAAATTCAGTAGTACCATCAGTGCTTGAGGAGTTGCAGATGTAGTAGGTATGTCCATGATATGCTACAGCTGCAGAGAATGGAGAAAGTGTGTGGATAGAGGTGTTAACAATTGCAAATTGGGGAATGGAAATTTGTAGGCTGATATTGGGAGACATGCTGTTGCCAACCGACACTGGGAGATCTACCGTCTCTTGCTTGTTGATAGAGCCGAGTTGTCTTGGTCAAGTAGCAAGATCCGCAGCCTTCTTGCAGACCGTGTTCGACATATTCTGATGGGGTGAAGTAAGTTGTCTTATCAAAAACATGTCTTGCCATGTTTGATAAGAAGACCCACATCTACTAATGCATTTGCAATTGAAGCTGGAAGATCAATAGGTCTTGAGCTTGGATGGATCATCAGCAGTGGAGACTGTTTCCACTTGATTTGCAGTGCTTTTCCAACTTGATAACCCATTTTCTCCCATCATAAAATTGCACGATCCAGTCAGTTATGATTTGGAGTAGTATTGTGCAGGCTAAATATCCTATATAGCCTAATAGGACAGACTATTCAGATTCAGTCACTGTTGCTTGTCTGGCTTCTACAATCTAGCAGCAATTTGGTGCTGGAATTGATCACCACTGTGGTTCACTATGGGACAGGAATCAAAAAGTGTTTCATTTACCATCCATCCTGCCTGATGTGCTGGTGGGTGCGGTAAGATTCCAGTTCCATTCTTCACAATAATTTCCAAACTCAGTCGCAGTTTAAATCTCCCCTTTCTTCTGAAACATTCCTACATTAGTTGGGATATAGTAATATTTTGCACTTCGTGTCTTTGGAGATTTTGTGGCTAAGGAAGATTGATACCTACTAAAGGCTCTATGGGGATCAAAACAGTGTTAAGTTTACTTTTTTTGTAGTGTTTCAATTTTACAGTTGATAGATCAATAATAGTGGGAGTAACTTCTTGTATTCTCCATGATGTTGGATGCCACATAAACCTAGGGTGTGAATAAACTTGGGACTTGCTAATGTCAGAGCTTGATGAGACTAAGCTTGCAAGCTTTTGAGTTGAAAGATTGGCTTAGGTTACATAGAATGAAAGTTTGCAAAAGCAATTGGTGAGATGGAATTGTTTTTAGTTGATGATTTAAAATCTAATTTCGTCAGAATTTAGCATGAGAATATCATATGTAATCTTTTGAAAGTAATATTCAATGCAAATTGTATTGAAATTTCAAGAAGCTGGAATCTATATGCATGTAGTTGAAGTTTAAACCAAGCAGTGAATCACAAGATGGTTTTGTGGTAGTGCATGAAATTGTGATGAAACTAATGATGGAAACTATTTATTAGGGAGGAGTTGAAGAAACTCTTATAGTTCAAATATAGCAAAACATTTAATCTCAACCTTTAAAAGTTGAATACATGTGGAGACTAATTTTGATCCACTAGACTATAATAGAGTGTAGAGTATTTGTAGTGTAGAGAAGGTTCAAAAGTTTGCAGTAGAGAGAAAAATTTATCCAAAGAATTATATCATGATGCCTACGTCTCTTCCCTACAAGCAAAATCAATGAAAACAATACAATGTTTTTTGAAAATAGATGTGTGTTGTTATTCTTCGTAATTGAGCTAATTGAGGGCATTGATATTAGTATGTGCTCTATGGCTTCTAACATGTTTTGCAAATAGAATAATAACCATCTACTCCCAACTTCAAGTGCTCATTTCTCCTTGTGTTATCATCTTTCTACTTGTTTGTTTCATTTTACAACATTGAGATGTGGGTTTGTTTTAGTCATGGTCAATTTTGATTTCTCAAACGTTTTTCACATCATTTGGAAAAAAATTAATGGCATTTGCAATATTGATTCAATGTATAGAAAATTGTGTTTTCTTCTTTTGTTGCACTTTGTTAACTTTTCCTTGCACACTAAGAAGTTGTTTAAATTGGCATATGGAGCAAGTGCATCACTTCAAGCTTCATCACCAAAAACAAGAAATTGCTTCCTAGGCGTTGAGGGATGGCTTCATTTCTAATGCAACATTGTCCTCATCACTCATATGCATAGCATAAGCTTTAGAACGTGTGGTATGGACCCCTTAATACACTTGGTTACCTACACCATCAAATTTTGCAATTCTTCAAAAATGCCATCAAATAAATATTTCAAACCAATGCCAATTAGGAGATACACTTGTTATTTTATACTTGTCTTTCATCTTATTTCATTTTTCTTTTCCCTCCTTTTAAATGCATTGCAACGTTTGTATGTCTTTAAAAATCTTTTTGTTTATTTTCTACTATTTTCCCACAATTCTACTCTCAATACTTTTCCTCCTAAATTTCCAATATACACTCAAAACTAGCATTAGACCATAGTCTACCACCATTATCCCCATGCACCTATATATTTTAAGCAACTTGATCTTGCATAAATGATGAATGCCTTCTTCCAAGCCCATAAATGGGGAGAGGTGTTTAATATCATGTAATGAGCTTTATTTAATTTTCATTTTTGGGCTTGTCTTTTTGTGCCTTGTGTGGTTATGTGTTAAATTGTGTTGTCCGATCAAAAATGTTCTAAGGATGTGTTGGGGAAAAAAAAAATTTGATTTGTTTTGCATGTTCTATTATCTAAAGCCAAATTTGAACTCAATACCTCTCTCTTGAGAAAGAAGCATCAACCAACACCATCTTTTTTTTAATTTAACATATGCATATGATCAAAACAATTAAACCATGTGGCAAAACTAGACAAGTTTGTGCACAATTAAACACTATAAACCATTTCATATGTCAAATAATGTTCATTAAGGATTTTATTTTATTTTTGAAATACAACAAAAGACCCAACTTGACAAGTTATTTGCACCCCCAAGTCAAGCTCATTGATAGAAGGCTAACAAGAGTTTCACCTACACACCATTGAGTTTGAACCCATTACCTTTATGAGATCCCAAGGTTACAGAATGGGTTGTACCAATGAGCCATCACCCCTAGGGTTTTGTTAGGGGTGTTTAGTGTTTTGGATAAATTGGTCAAAAGATAACCCTAACAAGATTGTATGGCAACATTGTGTAGAGTATTTCATGGTCAAAGGAAAAAGATGAAAGTGTTTAATAAGGCAACTACATATTTTGCTATCATAAAATTGCTTGTTTTACATTCTTCAAGCTATTTTTCTTGTATTGGAACAAATGGAAAGGGCAAAGCAAACATAAAGTTTGATCCTTGATGAACTTTAGTTTGATATACTCCTAGAAACTAATGACATTTTTATTCACCAACTAATGGTCCCTATTCACTCAAGTTTTGAGGCTAATGCATACTTGAATAACACGTCATCTACAAGGTTTTTAAACTTTAAATTTTGGTCACAATTATTGATAATTGCATCTTTTGTTAATGAACATATTGCAATGAGGGTAAATGCATGGTAATGTGGACAAAAAAAAGGCAAAAATTCTCTAATCTAAAGTCCAATTCCTTTATATTTGTTTTTTACCATGAGGTGTTTTTTAGTCATGTAACAACAATTCATCAATTTTAAGCAAACATTTTCAATAAATTTTCTCATTTTTATGAAGCTCATTTCATAATATATGTTTGCAAAATCTCAATTCCATTCATGTTTTTTAAATATGAAGTTCATAGGTAATAAACTTCATTAAATATGAATTAATACATTTCAATTTTGCTTTCATTATTACACTTTCTACCTCAAACCATGTCCCTAACAAGTTTTGAAGCTCATCATGCAACCAAACCACAATCCATTTGCTTAATGTTAGCACTATTACAAATCTCGATTTTCAATTTCAAAAGTCCATAACTTCTATAATTTTGTGAATTTTTGCATACCAGTCAATTGCATTATGTATATATCTATAACCTCAAAATGAGTCTCATTTAATACTTTCATTATATACAAAAAAATATGACAATTAGAATGACACCTAGGTAGCAAAAAAGTGGACTATGTTATTTCCAAATTGGTTCATCCTACCATGCATCCACCCATGAGTGTACTATCATGCTTGTTTTTCTCATTCATAAAAGCAACTTTTCATGTATCTTGTGAGTAAATCCATATCCTTCCTTTGGTGAATTTCTTTTGGATCAATGTAGGTCAACATTGTCCTCTCTAAACATGGGGAATGTTGGAGACAAAGTTGGAACTCATAAGCTTTGCCATTCAATTTGTAGTTAAAAAAATAATATTTTTTAAGGTCATGCATATGAAGGAAATGAGTCACTCAAATTTACACCATAATAATTAATCCTTTTTTTATATTGAGGAAACTTTGTTGTATTTGTAAACAAACCAAAAAAAAGTTGCTCATTTAGTTTAATCCACTTTAGGACACCAAAATATTATCATGGGTGGGTATCAACTAGGGCATGCATTTTGGGTATGGAGTGCTTTGATTGTTAGGCATTGGCTCACCCAAAAACCTATTATATCTTATTTAAACAAGCTTAACATCTCCAATACATAAGCAATAATGCTTTTATTTGGGTTGGTGTTTGTTTTACAAATCCCCTGAGATGCATCAATGGGGTGGGCAAAATCCAAACCTTTGTGGGGCATTAGGGTTTTGTGTTAAAAAAATCAAAGTTAAAAATTATAAATTATAAATAATTTATTTGTTTTGAGGTTTGATAATTATTAAATTGCATCAATTTTATAAAGAAAAATCATCATCATCATGGAAACAATGATGTAACGAAAAAAAACATTAGAAAAGATGACCCAATGGAAAAATATGCCAAATTTTTGAAAAGTTATTCTCTTGATGTCAGCAACAACTACTACATTTTTCAAATAAATATTTTTGCTACAAATGTTGATGCTCAAATGAATGTTACATCATATTGGAAGTTTAAAGGTTTTCATGTTGTTGAGTTGTTTTTAATTCCCATCTTCATGTTCAAGTGTGTTAATCAGTAAGTTTCCTAGTTTATTTAACATACAAGGCCTCACAATAATTTATCTAATTATTGATGGTAGGTGTAGACTTATTGCCTCTTGGTTACTAAGGGATGAAGATATTGGGTGAGCTAGTTCTTGGGGATAGGGTGGTTATTTAAGCACTTGTGCAAGAGATTTGGATGAGCTCCCTATTTTATAAAAGAGCATGAAATGCCCTTGTGATTAATGGGTGATGGGGAAACTCATTGGTTCCTCATTCTTTTTTGCAGTCTTCTTGGAGTTATGGAGAGTGTTATGGGAAAGATGATGTGTTTTTATTATTGAAATGCGAAAGAGAAATATTCCAAGGAGGCTTGGGGCATGATGGATTTTTTTGGGGGGGTTGCCTAGCTTGTTTTTTGACTTGCAAGTAAATGTAGTTAGTTCTTTTTATTGTAAAAAACTACAACTTTCCCATTTCTATTGTTTATAATTGTTTCCTTAGTAAGTGGTCACTAGACAATAACAACAATAGCATGGAGGGCAATTATAATGGAAGGCATTAAATCCAAACGGTGAAGGTAGTTTGTCCTTCCTAAAACAACATGAAAGTTGAATCTAGGGCAAGAAGGTAGTTACCATCCTATTATATCATTGACACTCTAAGTTATTTGTTTGGTTCTAAAGATCTAGCTTACTATTTCAAAATCATGATTGCTTGCTTGAAGCCAATCCCAAGGTAAAAAATGTCTTGCATTTTTTATTATCTTTATACTTGGCAACCTTCCACATGTGTGGATTTGGGATTGTTGGGTCCACATATATACATTTGGTGACCATACCATGGATCTTGTTCCAAAAAACTTTGGTTGGGAATGTTTGGTGTTTTTTGGGGTTTAAGTGACTTTTTTGTTTTGGGTTACTAGAAACAATTTGAGCATTGGTAATTTTACAAATGATAAAGAGTAATGGAAGTTTTTCTACTACCAATTGCATTGGTTTATGTCCTTAAGCAAATGAAGTTGTGGAAGGTAATGAAGTATCAAAAGTGGGGTTTACTAGATTATTTAAAATCTAGGATTTTGAATGAAAATTTGTGGAGGTAGGAATGTCCAAGAAATGCAACAAGTGCCTTAGCAAAAGTTTACAAGAACATAACAAGATTGAAGAAAATGAAATGAGGTTCAATTTATCTTTATATGTCTGCCAAAAAATAAAGGGTCAATTTTTCAAAGTATAATATTTTTCAATTGCAAAAAACATGTGTTGATTTTTTTAATATATATATGTAACATCACAAACATGTACATTGTGTAAGATATGGATTCTTGAACATGGACCAAGTGCCATTTATCCAATAATCAATTGCAATTTGAAATTTATTTCACAATAAAAATACATGGTCTTAATTTTTGGCAACCTAAAAAAAGGCATCTACCACTAATTGCCATACCATAATGTACATTTAAATCACATTTCAATGTTATGAGTCATCTCCATTACATTTTTGACAATTTTTCATTGTGCATATGTTTCATTTTTGTTGTTAAATATATGCCATGAATTGATTTGGAACTATAATGTTTCCTTGTTGCATCATTATATGTTGGTTGTGTTAACCTTTGTGAACATAAAATTCCAAAACCTTTTTGTATCTTACATCTACATAAAGATTAGATGTGTTAAACGTGTGAACACATAAAAAGTATAATAATACTTGCTATTATTTTGGAATTTCAAACATAATCTTTCTTTTTTGTTTGTTTGAAAATGAAAGTTGCAAGAGTTGCTATTTGCAACCAATTGGGGGCATATATTTAAACATTAATGTCAATGCATGTTTAAGCAAGTGAAAAAATCAATGGAACATGTGACATGTTCCATTGTTAATTGATCACATTTTTTGATATTTGCATTGTGTAATCTTGGTGGATCATGGCCTTGTATTTTACTATCTTGCCCACTAGCCTTTTAGTTTTGCATTATTTATTTCAAATTAACTTACATTGAGGATTTAATGAAGAAAGACATGATAAACATTAGTTAATTGGTAGTGTCAATTATATGGAAATGTTTTTTTAATGTGCCACAAGGATTTATGTTAGCTTGAATCAAATTTTCTATGCAACAAATTATGGTTACATGATTTGGACAAACAACATAATTTGTGGTGGTCATTATTGTGGTGCTAACAAAGTGTAAATTGAAATCAATTTTTATAACTTATAGTTTTTTAGTTGCCATTGATATGCCCATTTATATTTAGGCAAGAAAAAACCTTGCATGATGGGCGCAATCACACTAACATGAGCCATAACAAATGTAACATATGCTTAGTTTTTCACATTTAAAAACACTAATTTAGTTTGGTGTTGAAAATATAAGATTTTATATGGTAAGGTTTCTAATATGTAATTGGAACATGTGAATTAATCTAAAAAATATCTAATGAATAAAAATTTATAAAAAACACTCATTAAACATCATAACATGTGTTTTTTAACACTAAAAGGATTTAGAAATAAACTTCAAAACTTTTGAAAATTACATATATTTTGAAATTCTTTACATAAACCTTGACATAATAATAGTTTAAAAAATTTACAAAATTTTGAAAAAAAAATTTGAAGATTTTTTTAAGAATATTTTAGAAATATTCACTCAAAAGTAGTCCTTTGAATAGACAAATGTGGGTCATGATATCTCATTTGCACCTTGATGAATGTCAAAATTTGTGATGAACCATTGGAAAAGTAAAATATTTTATATATTTGTGAACCCAATAGCTCAAAATCCACACAAGGAAAAGGCTATTAGGTATAAAAACAATAAAAAATGCAAGAAAACTTTTACCTTGGGAATACCTTCTACTAAGCAATCATGTTTTCCAAAGAATAAACAAAATCTTTGAAGCTAATCAAACAATTCAATATGTCAATGATGTGATAGGAATGTAATTATCTTCTCACCTTGGGTTCAACTTTAATGTAGGCTACTCTAGAAATGACAAATTACATTCACCATCTGGACTTGATGCCCTCCATTAGTTACTATAACTATCCTTCATGTTGTTATTGCTACCATCTAATGATTAGTTATTAATGAAATATATAAAAAGAAAAAATGTGAAAGATTCAATCTTCTACATTAAAAAAATTAACTACATTTATTTGCAAGTAAAAAAAAATGAAAACCTCAGAAAAAAAATCCATTACGTCCCATTTATTTTTGGAATATCCTTTTTTCATATTCAAATAACTAAAAATATATCATCTTTCTCACAACATTTTCTACAACTCCAATAGGACCGCAAGAGATAATGAAAGACCAACAAAGTTCTTCACCACCTATTAGTGACAAAGGCACATCATCATTTCTTACAAAATAAGGAGTTTGTCCAAATTTCCTTCACAAGTTCTTAAATAATGGTTAGCCATTTGCCAACCACCCTACTTTCTAGGACTAACTAACCTAGTATAAACATCATCCCCTAACAATTAAAAAAAGATAAATCTACACCTATCACTAGTAATTAAATAAATTATTAAAAGGTTTCTTAGGCTAGATAGACTAGGAAACTTACCCATTGACATCATCCCCCTTTTATTTTAAATTACATTTTTGTAATCCCATTTAGTTTTTATTATAATTTGAAGAAGTACTACCTTCTACCATCACAAATTGAGATTTGTTGGCTTGCCTTTCTATGCTATTGAACTCAACCTTTAAGGCTAGGATTGTAATGGGTGCTTGAAATGTTACTTCATCTAATGGGCTCTACTGAATATTATTGCCACTTATTGTCATACACCTTGAAATGAAAAAATGCCAACTAATATGTTACTAGACAATGACAATTGGTGGCCTCATTAATGAAAGTAAGGATGGGTGCAACATTTAACAAACTTGAGCACATTTGATAGTGCTCTTATTTGTTTCTTGCTTTCATGTTATAGATTCCAATTTCAACAAGGCATGCTTTTTGAAAAGGGTTAAGTAGTGGGTTAACATAGAGTCAACCATAGTTGTCTTCATCACCTTATGTTTCAACTTGGCCACCTAAGCTCTCAATTTATTCATTATTTTCTCAAATGATGAATCAACCTCACTCATGATTTTGTTTACCATTCACTTAACTTGCTCCAATTCATGAAGTAATATTATTGTTTTTAAGAGAAGACATGATTATACACTGAACAAACATTAAGCGATGATTTCATTCCCCTTGCTATTGAGATGTATGGGTGTTTTCATTATTGTTTTGATTCAGTTTTGACCATTTGCGCATATACCATTATCATTTGTGAGGTTTTTTTTAGTTTTTTCGATGTTTGTTTCTTACTATAGACAACGCATGTCCATAGTTTTGCATCATACACAAGCCATAACAATTTTTCAATGGGTTATTGCACTTGGTCGAGGTTCTTCATCTCTTCCACACATCATAGTTAGTGCACCTCTGTCACTAATCAATTTGTGGTAGATGATAACTTTTTCATCTTAGGTCTTCTTTGTTATTGTTGATTATCATTTTGTAGTCATGAGTCCTCTTTGCATAGGGTTTTTATCTGATTTTTGTTGATTGTTTGCTTTTGATTTTTCTTTAGGTTGTGTCTATTTGTGTTTTCATTTGCCTTGTACTTTTGCTACAGGGGTTCCCATTCTTGATTTTGATTTATAGGGTTTTCCTCCTATTGTTTTGGAATCTTTCTCCTCTTCCTCCTCATATACCATCTTGCGTTCCTAACATCTAAAGATCATCACTTTGTCATCAAACTCGTGCAATCTTTCAATAAGGATTCCTTGTGTGGTTTCTCTTTCTATTCATGTTCTTTGAAGGTAATAATCTTATACTCCCATTCACAGGAATTTGTCAATTTGAACATCAATGACCTCTTATTGGTGCGTATTGTTATTGGCAATCTTTCACTTCAACCTTTAACAATTGTACCTCAAGGTGTTTATGTTATAATAACACCAATGCATTTTTTATTTCCTCTAGTTGGTGCTTAAGCTTTTCATTTTTCTTTTGCTATTCTTTAAGGTGTCTTTCTAGGTTGGCAACCCTTTCCAAGTTAAGTGATGTTGGGACAACACCTCAACTTGATGTTGCCTTTTAACCATCATTGCCTTCCCTTGCCTTAGAGCCTTTAATTGCCCCACTATTGTCCCCAAGACCATTTCCTTCCTCTTAGTTTGCCTTAAGGACTCCCTCAAGTTGGAAATCGCCTCTACCACAATAGCTACTTGCATTTTAGTGCATCTTGAAATGGAAGAAGGTTTCTCTACATGCTCCCATATGATATGTGGCCTATTTTCTTTTAGCAAGCTAGTGTGAACAGATTGTTGAAAGGGGTGTGAATGAATGTTCTTTGTACCTTTAATTCCATCCTATTGTCTTGCCTTTTGGGTCTACTAGGAATGCCTAAGGGAAGTAATTGGTACATACACAAATTACCATTGCTAGGGACACCAAGAAGGACTCCAACGACATCCCTTTTGGAAAGGTTTGTAAAACCTTTACCTTTCAATTGTCCATAGAAATAGAAAAGAAAATACACACAACTTGGACTTGCGAATTTGTTTTGGAACTATCAAAAGCTTGATTTGCATTTGACTTACATGATGGCATAATCCTCAATGCCTATATAATATACAAACCATAAACCCCATTAATTGGCATATCATATCGTAGAAGTCCATATATAAAGCATGACAACTTGTAATGTTGGGCTCCAAAATTGTTCACTAATAATTTTGTGCTTTAAAAAAAAAAAAAGTAAGCAAAGAGTTTTGGTGATACCTACTAATCATATTCACTATAAGAAATGATTCCCAAAACAAAATACAATCTACAATAATCACACGCTAATTGCATTTTTCTATGCATTAAGGCTATCGTTATGTGGAAAAAACATGTGCACTAAACCTCTTGATTAAATTCATTATCATGTTACCCATGTAAGTTTAGAAATCTATCCAAAAAATTTCACACAATTTATTAAAAAATATATCATTTCAATCTATAAACTACATTTGATTATTTGCTATTGTATTTGATGTTTGCCAATTGTACGAAGATGTTGGTAATTTGATTTCATGATACAAGAGATGATTTCTTTTTTGGGTGGCAAATTTTTGTTATTTTTTGAAATAAAAATTGAGAAAAAAATTGAGAAAATGTATTTTTTCCAAGTGGAAAAACATATTTTTCAGCAAAATTTCACACTCCTGTAAAAAATTTAAAAAAAGAAAAGACATACAAGGAATATGAAATTCTACTATAGGGATTATTTTTTGATGATGTGGTTCAAAATACATCTGAAGGTTGCCAAAAACCCAACTAATTTGTGTGATTAATTAATTAATTACTTAATTAATTATTCCACAAACCCGTCCTTTATTTGAACACATCCATAGACCAACAAAGCTTCAAAGGGACCGATCCCGAGGGACGGACAAAAAAATAAAATAAATTAATTAATTAAAAAAAATCCCAAACCAGTCCAAGAACGGAACAAAGTGGTTTGCCAAAAATACAACAAACACTTTCAACCCAAAAGAAAAGGCTACGTTTGGCACCGAGGAAGTACCGTTGGCCCCCTTGAAATTCCACCCTTGTACCTCGATACGTCCCCGATAGCCTCCGAGTTGACATGAATTATTCACTCTTTTTGTTGTCAAGCTCTTTTGCCAGTCTATTTGGTCGCGGTCTCTTCTTTTTAAGTGCAAACGGGACCAACAAACAAAGCTCTTCGGGTACAAGGGCGCCACCCCACTTGGCCGTTCTGATATCAATTGCAATGCTCGTTTTGCCTAAATTGTTCACGATCGACCAATCGGTGTACATACACTAGAGATAAAAATCAATTTGGGCGTTTAAGAGTATTGTTTTATTTCCATATGTGTGTGTCCCAATTTAATTTTTTTGTTTTTTTTTGGTGCGGGTTTGAGATCATTTTTCCGTTTGGTGTAGCCTCTTTGGGGGTGGGACGGAGAGTGGGGAGGGGGGGTCCATGTGTGGATGAAAGGCTAAATGATCATGCCCTTTTTTCTTTTTTTTGGGGGTGATTTTGGGTTGCGTGCGCCTCCGCACAACAAAACAGCTCACCTCTCTGCGGCCGCACCATCCCCGAAACCTCAGTGTGTTACCCGGCCGCAACCCACCAGTGCACCATCCATTGGAAACCTGTTATGACTCAATTGCCGATAAAGCACAACCGAGTTACCATGGTTCCACCTTGGTTACCTATCGAGTTATCATGGTTCCACCTTGGTTACCTATCTTGTAAGCCCTCGTACGTGGCCCCCTTCCTTCCCTCACCTAACTGCTGCCCGTAGAAGTGAGCAAAACTAGCATAACTAAAGGTGCATTCACACATAATGTTAAGTGAGTGTTAAGTGAAAAAAAATCTAGGTGGCATCTTAGGTGGCACCCAATGTTAAATGGGTGATTGTTTAATATTAAGTGAATGTTAACTTAAGTTAAAATCTTCATGCTAAATAGGTTTAGGTCCTAAATGACTAGCTTGGTGTTAAGGGACTTAATACTAGAGTCCCTTATCACCCATACTAGTCATTCAAGACTTAAACTTACTTAAAAGGAAGATTTTATGTTAAACTAACATTCACTTAACATTAAGCTATAGCCCATTTAACATTGGGTGCCACCTAGGATGTCACCTAGCTTTAGGTCTAACATTGATTGATTTAACATCAAGTGTGAATGCACCATAATTACCCTCTTTGGGGTTCCTTGGAAGGCCAATCCTCAAAGTTCACTACAACTTGAGTTTTTAAGCTTTGAAGTGTGAGGCCTTGGAAGGCCTTGCAAGGCCTTTTGCTATTGGGTTCTTAGGTTTGGTGGTCTTGGTTGTTGATCTTTGCAAATAAGGATAGTACGTTAATACATAAATAGTACTGGCACAATTTTGTGAAGTCATAGATCTCAAAGTTCTGTCTCTCCTTTTTACTCAAAACTTGTGGCTGACCGAATATTTGCTTCATTACCGTGACATAGGAAAAGATAACCGTACTAACTAGAGCTTGAGCTTCGTCGTGCATGGGCCAAAATTTCAAAACTCATTTGTCACATACCGGGTTAGTATTGAGAGAAAGGAAATTTACACGACAAACAATATATGGCCAAAAGCCAAGGCAAGCCAACGGCACTTTCAAAATATGTGGTTAATTGTTCCTTGTTAGTATTTGAAAGAGAATAGAAGAGAAACAAACCAAATTTCAAAACTCGTTTGTTGGATATGAGGCTAATTCATCCCCCTATTAACACTAAGAGACAAGACTTTAGGTGACAAACCATACATGGTTGGTTGTCACGGTAACTAGTACACCACACCCTTAAGATATGTAGTTAATTGTTCCCATTAGTGTTGAGAAAGAATAGAAAGCATCAACTGAATTTCAAAACTCATTTGTTGCACGTGAGGCTAATTCATCTCCCCCAATAACATTAAGAGAAGAAAATTTAGGCAACAAACCATACATGGTCGAGAGTTAAGCCAACTAAACCACACTCTTAAGATATGTGGTTAATTGTTCCCGTTTGTATTGAGATTGAGAGAGAATATATAAAGAAACAACCAAAATTTCAAAACTCGTTTGTTGCACATGAGCCTAATTTGGCACCTAGTTAACATTTAAGAGAATGAAATTTAAGGTGACAAACCACACATCATGGGGGAGCCAAGCTAACAATAACACACTCTCAAGACATGCGGTTAATTGTTCCCGTTAGTTAATATCAAAAGACAATAGAGAGAAAAGCAGAGATTTTGAACGGTCGCCTTGGAACATCAATTTAAAAAAAAAAAAGGGCCCCATGGTGGTGGGATCACTTGTCAGCTACATACTTTTATTGTTGGGGAAATAATATATGGAACTCAATGGTGACTCCCTCCACATTGTTGTTTTGATTGGAAGGGTGTGGAGTAAAGAAATGGCTTGTTCTCAAAATATGGCGGGGGAGGGGTGGGTTGTGCAAGGAAGGGGGCTCTTTGGCTTTGCTCGAAAACCCCCCAAAAATCACATTCTTATGGCACCCAAAGTTTTTACTTTGTTTCTTGATTGATTTGATCCCTAGCCAGTTGCAATTGAATTAAATTGAGTCCTAGCAATTGAAAAATAGTGTGCTTGGGGCCACACTTGGCATATAATCATCACCACCCCAAAAAAAAAAAAAAAAAAAAAAAAAAAACAAAGAAGAAGAAGAAAAAGAAATTCATTCAAATTTCAACAATTTGCAAAATTGCTTTCCTATTTTTCTCACGAGTGCCCCACCCAAATGGTGAGCCAAAAAATAAATCAAGTGCGTGAGTTCTTCTATTCGGGAAAACCGACAAACAAACTTCACTCCTTTGACAATTTTTGCATGCAACCCGAAGATGCATGCACGCACATACAGAATTTCAGAATGTAACAATGGCAACAATGGCCACGCATGCAAAACAATCCAATCCTATTCACTTTTTCATAAAGGAGACAACAACAACAACAACAACAACACTTTTTCCAGTTGAAATTGTCAAACAAGTTGGCTCATCTTTGGCAATGGCCTTTGCCTCCTCACAACAAGTTAAAAACCACCAAACAATCAAAACAAGAAATGTTCCATGAAAAAATTCCCTAAAAAAAATGAAACACACAGCTCACAATAAATAACTACCCCCATTAGTACCCCCCCAAAATGTTCCCTTCAAGTTCCCATTAGGTTCCCAATGTGTTCCCCAAGAGTGTTCCCAATACCACCTTGCTTTAATCCCATTTCTTTTGCCCAAAGTCCTCCCCTTCTGACCTATATAGGTGGGGCCAAAGGGGGGGAGGCACTCCATCTTTCCATAGAATCTTCTATTTTGGGGAGCCTCCATAGTTCCAACTTTTTTTTGTGTGATGGGCCAATCAAATTGGCTCATTGCACCCCAAAAAAGAAAAAAAAGTTGGATTTGTGAAGCACCCCCAACTAATTAATATGAAACAGAATAAGTACCCGCATTATATGGGTAACATCTAGTGAAACATTCCTCCAAAAGTGACGACCAAAAATGTAAAAAAAA
>Ga0209208_10004453_pt1 | contig 19845 bp, 21 predicted proteins | sample S1TSphfallax_3_FD_187694 | JGI IMG/M metagenome (GOLD analysis project Ga0209208, IMG submission 187694) | Host-associated microbial communities from peat moss isolated from Minnesota, USA - S1T2_Fd - Sphagnum fallax MG (SPAdes) (version 2) | ecosystem: Host-associated > Plants > Peat moss >...
AAGTGGGCCTAAAACAAAAACAAAACAAAAACCATCCAAAGCACATCAAGTCCAATTACTTAGTTCAAGACCATAACCAAAAGGGCGGGAAGAATCTCCACTAAGAAAAAAAAAATCTAACCAAACGAACTAAACCCAACACACAACTCAAACTTCAAATCACAAATTTTGGTTTTAGATGCCATTTTTCCTCTTCCACATTGTGTACTTTGATGTGTGTTTTTCTTCACAAATTTTCTCTCTTCCACATTGTCTCCTTTTGATGTGTGTTTTTCTTCACCATATCTTCTCTTCCACATTGTTTCCTTAGTTTGTGTGTGTTTTTGGGTCACCCAACAAGCCCATTTCTGAGGCTTTTTTAGTTGTTGTTGTTGTTGTTTTGGGTTTCGTTGTTGGGAGGTATCCATTTCCATTTCAGCTTCAGAGGATCATAACAGGCAGGAAGCAAGAGCATCATATCACTTTGCATCATCATCATCATCATCATCGTCACTGTTTTCATGGTGTCATGGGATTGTTTGTTTTGTAAGCAACAGATATGTGTTGCTGCTGTTTATGCAATAATCATAGTGCGAGTTTTTTAAAAGCCAAACATATGTTGCAAAGAAGTTTTTGAAAACGATTTTAATCAGTGGTTTTGGCGCGGACCGTTTCATCATTGTGTATATGTGGCGAAAAACAAGTGCATTCATCTTCTTTTTGCGTTTTTGTTGTTGTGATGGCGGTGGTGGTTTTGTGTATGGTTCTTCTTTGTGGTACAATGCGCGTTTTGAAGACGAAGCCCTCCATTTCTGTTAGCATTTGCTTCAGTCGGCTTCGTGAAATGGTGGAGCACAACGGGGAATCCATTATTGTTTGCAGACGCGATGATCTGTGAAGAAGGTTCTTTGGTCACGGAAGTACCAACTTCTCTTTCTTAGGATTTCCGACGAACTGCCTCGCGAGGTTGCTATGGCACCCGACACGAAAACGGTGAGATCTGTTCTTGGAGAGGGAGCATGATGTCTGTCGTGTTTTGTTTTGTTCTGTTTTTTTTTTTTTGAGTGCGGGATAGATAGAGTTTCCAAGGGATTTTTCCTTGTATGCAAAGACGAGATGGATACCGCGATCTGATGAGCAGTAGTGAGCATCGAAATGAGACTCAGCATCGGAGTGGTGTGATGACCTAAATCGCGTTCAACTCGATTTGTTGGTAGCGAGGTTTTGCGAGTTTGTTGTGGATTAGGGTTTCCAGTAAAGAGATGGTGCCGAGTACTCGTTTTCACCTTGTGCTCCTTGAATACTTAAGTTTGTGTGTGTATCAAGTTACAGTACCTGAAGATTTCTGTTTTAGCATGATTTTATGGTGAGGATCATGGCTGCAAGGTGACAACGTAGAATTGTGTGCAGCAGTTTGGAAGATGTGTGTTCTTGTCAGGGTAGGGGGGTGTGAAGAAAGAATTTGAGCATTGTAATCAATTTTAGTAGATTTTATAGTTGTGGATTGCTCTACTGATGACAATCTGATGCCATCAATGTTGCCTCTCTGCAAGAGCTGTACAATTTGTGAAAGGCATTCTGTCTTGAATACCTAGGTAGTTGTGGTTAATGCATGGTCACTGGGACAGTGGTATGCCAGAAGACAGTTTTGTAGTTGAGTTCCATGGTATATGGTTTCAATGTTTCTGAGAGCAGTTTTTTTGTTCAGGCTCTAAGACCGGAGGTCTGCAATGGGGCCAAATCTGCAAACAAGAAACGCAAGTGTGTGGGGGGAGGTACTCCTCAGAAATCTGTTGGATCAATGGTGGATTACTTCATGCCAAGGTCAAAGCGGCAAGATCTTAAGAAATCTACAGAAGCAACACCAGAACCAATTCCAGAACAGCCAACGCAAAAGGAGGTTCTTGCAACTGGCTCATCAATGGTGGATTTCTTCATGCCAATGTCAAAGTGGCAAGATCTTAAAAAATCTACAGACGCAACTCCTGAACCAGTTTCAGAACAGCCAATGCAGAAGGAGGTTCCTGAAACTGGCTCATCAGAAACTCCTAAGGTGATACAGATCTTTCAATTCAAAACAAAAGTTTGAGGGGTGGTTACAGCTGGCAGATGTTCTGATTTTGTGGATAGGGAAGGAGACAAATGGTTTTCAGTCTTGTGAGAATGAATAGGTGGGACCCATGGTTGCCAGGACTCATGGTTGCCTTGCAAGTGGTCATGTGATAAAATCTTGCCTGTGCATAGTAGTTGTGATAAACTGAGTTATCATGTGAGGACTTGGTTATCTACAGTGTGAGCCCCACTATGCGGTAAGAATTAGCTGGCTATGTGCCTTGTTCGGGTGTGTTCAGATGTAAAGGAAGCAACAATCCCAAAGGGATATTAGGTACTGTAATCTAGTGTATCCTTCTGAACTGGGTGTTTTGTGTGTGGCTTGCAGAAGTTGAACTGCTCTGTCATCATGGCAAAAATTCTTGGCAGAAAGTCCAGAACTTCACCAGTCCAATGTGCACTGCAAGATGGTGAGCAGCATTTAGTCTCATATTTATGAAGCATTTGTAGGAGGTTACACTTGAACAGAGGGATCCTTGGATTGGGTCCAGATACCTTACCAATAAATGTGCTCTTTTTGACAGCAATAAGTTGTGCCAAGCCATGATGACTGAGAATTAGCAGTGAAGACACCAAAGAATGCCTCTTTTTTCTTCTTGTTGGATCTCCGTTATTTCTTGGAGCACTGCAACTATCTTAACTGCAGTATGGGTGCATGCTTGATTGTGTTTGTAATTGCAGATGTTTTTATGCCTACACTAAGGCCTAAACAGCAAACTGCACTTCCAGTTGATGAGAAGATTGAATTGAAACCTGGGAAGAAGAAAGAGGTGACACAAGAGATTGTTGGCAATAACACAAAGTCTTCCCCTGGAGTTGGCTCTGAGAAACTTGATTTGCGGACACAGTCAAGGCTGGCAGCTGAGGTTGGCCACAATGTTAAAGTGCTTGAAGTTTCATCCATGTGTTAAAGGAACTTCTTGTTGAGAGTCTTGATGAGTCACATCTTTCTTGCTACATAACAGTCAGATTTTGGTGTTGGATTCTATGGCATACCATCTGAAAGTTGGCATATCTCCTGTGCAACTCATTCCTTGGAGAAACTCCTTAACCTTTCGAAGATAATTACCTCCAAATACTTTCATACTGGTTTTTACAGGAGAATGCACGCCTGAATGAAGGAAAGGCACTTCACCCATTCTTTCTGCGATATAAAGTGGGAGCACTGAAAGCTCCCATGATGGATGGGAGCTTGCTTCCGTCCCCCCCTCTGCATGTCACCCAGAGTGAAGAGGTAGCCCTCCCAAATCTCTCCCAACTGCACAAAAAGTCTTGTGGGCACATTTTCTCGCTGTTGTGGTTGTTTCCTAAATTATGGACTTTGTAAGTGTGCTGGGTCTAGGTGGTAATACAAGAGAATGCAGAGATTTCATGGGGCCAAATCTGTGCGTCTCCTGATGGTGTAGCCATAAGCAGGAGGATGGGTGAGGTTCCCAATGAGACAGTCTGCTCCACAGACATTTATCAGACAGCTTATCGTCTGTCTCTGCCAAAGCTGGTGGACAGGTGAGATCCTTTTCCCTTGTATCTTGCCTTGTGAGTTGTACCTAAGCTTTTGAATGTAAAATGTATGTGTCCATTGCAAAGGGTTGAGAATGCTTAGTAATCAGTACCTTGTCTGCTTTTCACACTGAATTCAAGTAGTCCGAAACAATCTTCTTTGCTTAATTGTGAACATTGTTTTTCTGTGGAGCAGGGTTGCCTTGTCTGAAGACATTGTTGAAGGTGTTGATCCTGTTAGCACACCTACGTCCTTTCCCCAGGAAGGGCAAGCTGAAGCCAACAATTGTGGTCAAAACTATTTGTGGACTGATCGGTATCAACCCCAGACGTCTAATCAGGTTAAAAATACCTGTTTCTGCACAACACATCTAAGGATCTCATCTTTTTTTGTGGGTGTATTAGTCATGGAGATTGAAACTTCTCATCAAAACTAAAATGGAAGCATCAGCAATTGTAATGATGATATCCCACCAGAGACATTAGTTATAGTTATCCCCTCCACCCCTGTCTACGACATACCTTAGAGTTTAATCCACTGAAGCCCTACAAGGTGGATGTCTGTTTGGTTTGATGTAATCCACAAGAGGTTCTGTTTAGAATGTAGATCTCTGGGCTGTGGGGATTTCCTGTTGATGCTTAAGCTGTGTGATGATGCTGTTGCTTCTCTATATGTGTTTGAATCTGACAGCTTTGTGAAACTAAATGGGCATGACATGTATCAGCAAGTGTCACCTTTTCATTGTCTGCTGGACTTGCTCTCCTGATGTAAGGGCTGGGCAGGTCTGTGGGAACAGGGTCAGTGTTGAAGCTTTGAATAACTGGCTTAGTAGCTGGCGAGAGAGGATATTGTTGGGTGTAACAACAAACAAGGAAAATGCAGATGATGACAGTGACAGTGAAAGTGGATGGTTTGAAGATGATGTGGATTCACATGATGAGGATGATGAGACCCTGCCCAAATCACTCGTGATGACTGGACCAGTTGGGGTGGGTGGCTTTTCCACTTTTGTCTGTGATGTGTAAATATGCTGCAGGAGGTGGAAAGTCTTTTGCTTGGTGTGATGGGTGTTGCTTGTTCATATTGTGGTCATCACTTGTTTGAGGTGCAACTGACTAGTTTGTAAACTGTGCTTTTTCTTACTTCTTCACCAGTTATCAGGTCTCTGTTTATTAGAGATGTTTAATGGGGTTTTCCACTATTTCAAAGAGAGTTCTGGATGATGAAGTAGCTACTGGTTTTCATGAGATCACTGATTTCTGACAAATGCTGAAGTTGTTGTCAGTTGATGTGCTGGGTTTGGTGCAGTGTGGCAAGTCAGCTGCCATTTATGCATGTGCTAAAGAACAGGGCTTCTTGGTTATTGAGGTGAGTGAGCAATTTTTCTTTTCCCTGTCATCGTGTTGGGAACATGCCCCTTGTGATTAATATTCCAGAACAGTGTGACAGATTGTAAATGTTGGTTTTTTTGTTTGTCTTATTTTTACAGGTCAATGCATCAGAATGTCGAAGTGGAGTGTTGATCAAGCACAAGTTTAAGGAGGCTATGGAATCTCATGGCCTAAGCAACTGGTTTGATTCATTACTTGGTGATTTTGACAGAGCTTGTGACAGAATTTTATTCCTTGCTTTTGGGTAGTAGATTTCTATTAGGTTTCTCTCTATCAAAGATCCTTCCTTATCTCTGTGTTGTGCTAAATGCTTTTGGCCTTTTTTGGCAGGTTGCCATCAGATGTAGCTGTAAATGTTGGCTCACCAGTCAAAGCTCCAATGGTTCAGAGAGCAGAAATATCTAAGACCACAGGGAGAAGTGGTTCAAGGGAAGATGAAGTCATCCAAAGTCAATTGGATCCAGCGATTGTTACTTCAGGGAGCTGTGGTCCACCTCCAGCCTTGAGAAGGATGAGAGTCATTCTCTTTGAGGATGTGGATACAGTATTTGATGAGGATTTTGGTTTCAGCAAAGCACTTGCTTTGCTGTCTGAAACCTCCAAGTGCCCAATCATTCTCACAAGCAACAGTAAGTCACATGGCTCATACCTCTCAGCTGGTTTCCTATCAGAGGAGGTTTCATCTGTCTTCATTCCTTCCTCTCAGACCCCATCTTTTCTTCAGTTATCACAGTCATCAGCATTGTAGAAAACATATGAAAGTTTGTGGGGGATGTAGGTGTCATTGAGCTTAAAAGAGAGCAAAATCTTTACACTGATCAAAGAATCATTTTTGTGATCAGACCAGGAGCCAGAAATTCCTCAGCTGAGGCACTTTAAGATCTTGGAGTTCCAAGCTCTTTCCATGGAAGAATTGGTGATGCATGCACAAATGGTATATTTTTATCGACCAGTGAAGTGGAACTATAATGTGCTTAATGATCCTTCAATGTTTGTGTAGTGTAGAAGGCTATACTTATTGTGAGCATGTTTCCCAAGTATCAATAATGTTCTTGCAGTTGTGCTAGATTGGACTATACAAATGTAAGCTACATTCTCTTACTCTATTGACTGTTCCACCTGCTACTTTATCTGCTTGCCAGCATGCTTGAATGGCAGTCATTTATCAGTTGATAAATGTTCTGGGTAGATAGCAGAAAACAGTGTCTCATCACAGGTTGTGGGTTATAGGTGTGCATGGCCGAAGGGGTGAGAACTTGTGCAGGAATGGTGGAGCTCCTTGTGAAAGTGTGCAGTCATGACATGCGGAAGCTTTTTATGCTACTTCAGTTCTGGGGTCAGGGTGCTTCAGCTGGCACCAATGAGTTACAAACTGAACATCCAGACACAGCTCTCACACCAGTGCACAAGCCCTCTGAAGGTTGTGAATTCAGGGATGTAGGCAGTGGTGGTTTGGTAGGCTGTCTGCTGCAGTTAGATGGATGTCTTCAAGGCTGTCCTTCTATGGATTTGGAACTACAAAGACAGATGAACAGGAAGTGTGAGGGAACAGAGAGCAATGTGGACAAACAGGGAGGATTGGCTGCAGTTGTGGTTGCTAACAACACAGGGTGGCTTTGGGAGGCAGATACTCATCATAGGATCTTGCCTCACATCTTTCAAGAAATTTCACCCTGTCAGTTGGCAGAAACTATTGCTGTGCAAACCATTGAAGCACAGCAGGATGTTGATAAAATGGAAGCTGTGGCTGCAGCCAAGGCAGCATCAAAGAGAGTTCTTTCTCTGCAAGCTCAAGCTGATGCTCAAAAAGCATTAAGAAGAACCCAGAATGCTGAGAAAAGGAAAGCCAATGCAATTGCCCGCTGTATACTGCCATCTGCTGATGCTGGGAATCAGATTGTTTCCAATGGTGACAATCAACTGACCATTAGCAAGGAAGACCAGTTGTCACTGATTCAACTGGCAAAGGAGACAGGTGAGGGAGCAGTTATGTTTTCTGACATCAATGAGACTGCAATTGCAGAGCAACTTCCTTGTGTTGTGGGTGATGACATTAAACTAGACAGTCAATCTAGCACCTGCTTGTTGGATTCTCGGCAGAGTGCGTTCAGTGATCATGCTACTGAAGTAAATGTTCGGAATCCTCACAAGCCCCGGTTATTGAGGCTGCGGAGGTTGAGGGACCAAAGTGTGATAGTGGACACAGGGAATCCAGCATTGGTTTGCAGTGAGCTGTTGGAGGGTGCAGACAACACTGGCAGCAGAAGTGGAGACCATAAGAAAATGAGCAGTTCTTCAGCACTGTTCAATGAACAGCAAAGCATAGATCTTTTGAATATGGGTGCTGCTGATGGATTTACTTCAAGGCAGCCAACTGCTTCTGTTGCTGGAGAACTAACTCTAATCCATGATACTGACAATGTCCCAAGCGAAAGGCTAGTTCAGGTTACTGGATCAATTCCTCCTGATATTGACATAGATTGCCCTGTTTGTAGCACCCATCTGACCCAACCATATAGAGAAGCTTCAGATGTGTCCCATGTACATGCCATTCATCTGGAGCAACATACCAGTGAATTTATTTCAGTAGTAACTGCCACTACTGGGCAATATGAACAAGGCTCCTTGGCAAGCCAAGAATCTGTAAATTCAGAAGGTCCAGCAGCAAGATATGATCAATTCCCAGATGCTGAAGTGATGGCAAGTGAATTAGTTACTGGGCATCCTTCAATGAAGGATTTCTGGGCAAGATTGAAAGCCTCCCAACGAGATTTAAGTCCACTGCTGGCTTCTACAAGTCGGCATGCAATGGAGAGCTGCTTTGTCTTAGATGAACTTGTAACAAACCTTTCAGCCTGTGATGTTCTTTCCAGCTTACCAGGCCTATCAGAGGATATCCATGTTGACAGTGCAGATAGATGTAAAGACATTGCTTCATTACTAGCGCAAATGCAGCTATCGGAAGCTGTGCACCAATTGAACTCTTCTTCCAGCTTGCCTTCTGGTTGCTGGCAGCTAGGGTCTTCTTGTGCACAGCAGGATTTGATCAGGTCTTTACTCTTTCTCTTTCCATACCATGATTATTGTATCATTAGTGGCTTTGTTTGGTGTGGATGCCACAGCTGGATTGATTAAAGAGTTCATGTGTACAATATTAACCCTCCCTACAAACAATTTCTCCCTACAAACTTGGAAGTCAGAAATATGACATTATCCTAAAATGTGAACAAGATCAGGCATGCTTGGTGCTGTATAACCTTGGGCTTTTGATAAACCTAGAGGATTCATTCTTGATATGCTAAATGTATGGATGCAATTGTGCAAGGTTTATGTATTAAACTTCAGTAGCATGCAGGAAGAGCATAATTCTGTGGCTGCTGCTGTTGAGAGGCTAACAATGAATCTGAGCTTGGGTGGGGGGCAGGCAGAAGAGGCAGGCAGAAGTGGAAGAAGTAGTAGAGGCAGTAATGCCACTGCGGAGCATATTGCTAGGAGCAGAGGCTAGGCAGGACTACTGGGGATTTCTTACTCGAATGAGCCAGCTTGAGGACGCTCGCCAAATTGCACATGATAAACTTTCTGGGAGCCGGCACAGGTTAGTGTCATTTTGTTGCTGAAAATCTTTCTACAATTCATGTGAAGATTCTGCCATTTGCCAGGAACAGTTGATCCTCACTGGCTGATTTACCAGCCAATTTTGTCTGTAATTATCAGTGGGTAGTCAGGGCCAGCTGTTCGTCACTAATGTTTGTGATGAAGGTGATGGCCTAGTACTTTGAACAATTCTCATAAGGTTATGACCACACCCATTGTTGTATTGCCTTCAAAGTTGTTGCTGTGAAGATTTCTCTTCAATCTCAGAACTATACTTGGTCTATAATTCTCTTCTGTTAGGTTTCTGTACAAGCACGTGAGAAATTAAAGGTTTGTGTACCATCCTGGTGAATAATAAAACCTTTTGGCATGTCATTGTCTTATATGTGTTTGTATCTGGAACTGAAGTGCATTTTTTGTTGTAAATGCAGCAGTCGTGGGTTTCAGCATTACCTCCGATCACAAGCCCTCTCTGCAGAGCATTTTGCCGGTATGCTTGAGCATACAATGTGTGAAAAAAATTCAGCACATGTGATAATGTGATTTCAGGTAATTCCAACATCATCTACTAAACCAGTCAGGTCTCTGAGTATGTCAGGTTCACTGGCATGTAGAGATTCATGGTAAATATAACCATCATCGGATCATTTCCGAGACCAATGACCATCCATGTGGGGAAAAAGGTGCCCCAACCAAAGAGCATCTCAGGCATGTAGTCTGTCAGGATTGTTAACCACTTCTTAGGTATGGTTTCTTTCAGGATTATTCTGTGTGGTTTGTTTTTCTTGATGGTCTTGCGAATTATCCTCTCTGCCACATCTATCTGCCAGCTGTACTTTAAGCTAGCAAAGTCACGGGTCACTTCAGAATGTGCAAACCTTGGGGTGAAAATTCAAGATTCTAGAAATTTGGATTTTTTGATGGTTTTGTGACATTCACATTGCCATGGAGGCAATGAAACAAAATTCCAAGGGGCATTTTCTATTCAGTTTTAGAGGAATGTTCAATTCATTCTTGGAAAACATTACTCTATTTGTTATGTACAAGATGTCTCTTTCTTGTTTCAAGATGTCTTTGTTGTTAGGCTTCAATGGATATTTATTGGCCTAATTGAAATCAATGCTAATTAAACAGAACAAACCAATGAGTTCACAAATAAATGGAATGAATAGAAAAGAGCTTTTGGATTAATATATGTATATGCACCAAGTTGATCAAACCTGTGGAGTGGTCGAGTTGATTTGCAGTAGAAATAGAGTAGCAGCTGAATGTAGGAATTGCTCTGCTATCAAATTATCAACTAATTAAAAAAGGAAATGTTCTGTGCAGGCCCAAAGTAATGTACTTGCAAAAATCTGAAGTGCTTAGCATTTAGTGCCCACCATAAAGCAGGCAATGCCAGTGTCATGATAGTGTCTGACTTATGGTCCGTGTAGCTGTTGGACTACCAAAGTCATTGCAATAGAACTGAAAGATAAAATCCAAAATCATGCTAGGGGTAGAAACGTCGATCACTCAACATAAACTGGTAACCGATCGGGCAAACTGATCTGACCTACGCCGGTCAAGGCAATAAAATGCACAGGTCTTTGTGCAGGTTTCACCCTATCATCGAACACATGGTAAAAAAACCAGCGTGTGACAGTCGACAAAATTTGTGTTTGGAATGGTGTCAAATTAAAGCCATTTATATACTCTTTGCACCCCACTTATATTAAAGATGTGGGTGGTGATCACAGACCAACATTGCACTTATACAAATGAGCTATGCACTCATATATGAGTGGCAAACCACTGATAAAAATAAATCATTCAACTTATCAAACAGAAGTGTTTGGTACTTGGGGTTTAGAGGTGTATTTTTATAAAAAAATTGTCCCACTGATGGAACCAAGTATTTGATCTAGGGTGTATTAGCAGCCCGACAAGCAAGGTTATTTCAGCCCACTTTACAAGGAACAATTGTTTGCTGGTAGGTCATTTAAAGCTATGTTTAAAAGATTTAGGGTTTTAGATTACAAACAATCTTTCAAGTGCCCCAACAAGGTCTCAATACTTAATACAAAACAAAATCTTTGCATCCCAAAAGATAACAAATAAATAATTCTAGAAACCATGTACATTTGCACAAGGGCATTAGATTCCCGACAAAATTAGAAATGACTAACTTTGTAAATCATATTAGAAGGATACACTTTAGAATTAGAAAGCTTCTCAATTTCTCTTAAGCATCATTGCAAGAATGTCCTCACTATCCAAGGTTGTAGAAGATGAAGTCCAATTTTATAGAGTTTATGTTTCCTAGTTTTAAAGTGTTCAGAGGAAGTAGAGATGAGAAGTAAAGATGAAAGTGAAGTTATTTTAGAATTATAACAAGGGTCAGGACATGTGAAAGAAGCAAACAACTCACAATATTGTTGCATACAAACAAGTGTCCAAGATCAACCCATAGAAGCATCATCTACAGGAATAGGTGCAAGAATAGGAAAATTTGATGTAGATAAGCTCCACCAAGAAAATTTCAACAAGTACCTATATTATCATTGGATCCAACAATCTACAATTCCTAGAGTAGTAAGAAGATCAAATAGTTCTAGTTTTCACATATTTCAGCATGTTGCAAGGCATCATAGTGTGAAGTACACACCAACAATCTGCACTACAACCATAGATGTCAATTTATAGTGGGGTGACTTTGAAAAATTCTATGCAACAATTTCTTCTAACCCATCTTTGGAAAGTTGTGCTCTTGAACATTATGTAGATCTAACCCATTTACAGTCTTGGGATTCATACAAGATGTTCAAATATATACTTCTTGTAAGACCAAATGGACCCCCCCAACTTGTTGGAGATTAGGACTAGGAGGCAAGGGATTAACACCACAATGTCCATTGTACCTCACATGAGATGAAATAACTTGTAGGACCAACAATCCACCAATAGTTCCAACACAAGAAATTTTTTTAGCAAGAATAAGCAAGGTTCCTATCTTGACACAACAAGGAAGATGGACATCTCATATGTTGGAAGCTACAATGGATAAAGTGGAAAAAGGACAACTTTCTTTGCGAAAAGCTAGCAAATTTTAACACATATTAGTCGCATCCCTTTCAAATCACTTGAATGTGAAGAAAAGATCAAGAACGAAAAGGCCACAAGGTGTGCTCACAAACTAGGAGGATGAAACACTTATCACTTAGATTTTGGGAATGCAAAAATGTGGACTTTCGATCACCTTGCATCAATTCAAAATGAAAGTAATAGAACTAACATAAATTAGGCCCACCCCTTTCAAGAATGGAATTCCAAGAATTCTTGGTGGTATTGGTTCCAACATCAACATCCAGAGCTAAGTATTTGACTTGTTGAAGGATTGGATGTCTACAAAACATAAGGTTTCAAAAGTTAATCATGTAACTTTTTACCAAAATCTACAAACATTTTATACACAACACAAATACAATCATATTCACATTTGGAGTCATGATGAAACAAGAATCTAGGCAAGGGGATAGTGAAGGGTAAAAATATTGGTAAGGTTCCAATCAAGTTTACAGCACCATTCCAAGGTCCAAGGAATGGCTAATGGTGAATTGTGTTGCTAATGTAACAAGAGATTGCCTACCATGTTTTTACATCTTCAAAGGTGAGTAGATTGGGGATGACCACATTAAACTATGCAAGGTAGGTACATGTAATGCAAACCAAGGCATGGATGACATCTTTCCTCTTCAAATTTTTTTTGTCATTTTTCAAAGAGTTAGTTCTTGGTGAAATTTTTCAATCCAATCGACATCTCCTAATTATAGATGGGCATGGATCACATGTTATGCTAGAAACAATTGTACAAGCATAGGAATTTGGTTTAGATATGGTCACCTTACCAACTCACACATCTCATGCTCTACAAACCCTTGATGTAAGTTGTTTGAAGCCATTTAAAACTACTTTTAAGAAAGAAAGAGACAATGCAATGGTCAATAATAATCATTGTGAGCTAGACAAGTGCATATTAGTTAGTTGGGTAAAAAAGAACTTGGACTAATCATTGTCCAAATTTTTTTATCAATAGTGGGTTTAGGGTTACACAAATCTGACCTCTGAATCCAAAGGTAATGGATCACAAGACCAGGCCATTTGAAGTCTACACAAAAACACCTACAAACATCTTAGATGAAGACAGTGAAGGTTCTAATTATATAACTAATGGGCAAGAGCAACGGGAGAAGATGGAGTTATTACATAGCTGATGAACATAATAGTAACACTATAAGAGCTTGAAACTCCAGAAGCAGATGAACATGAACAATCAAATGTGAGGTATTATATGCAAGAACCTAAGAACCTTATTGTTGCAAATGAAAATGGGTAGACATAAATGATTATGATTTAACTATTGATGTAAATGGACCTACAATTGAAGTTTAACAAATTCATCATCTTGTAATATAACCCAAGAGCCAATATCTTTTACAAATTGTTCTCTTTGCCACATCTATTAGCAAGGAAAACAAGAAGGAAAGAACCATTAGTGGACTATAACTAGTCATATGCAATAACATCAAGTGAGTACTCTAACATTTTGCAACAAAAAGCCTTAGCTAAGGAAATAGTAGAAGTAATAAGACAACAAAAAAAGAAAGAGAAGGAGGATAAAAAGGGCCTAGCAAGTTGTTGATATCCTTATTATGGTTGAGATTGCAACTCAAAAATTATTAAACAACTGAGCAAAGGCAATGTTCAATGCAAATTCATCAATCATTTGACAACAAACATCACAAAACTAATAGGTACAATTTTGGCAAATGAAACATAAGTTATTGTACCTTAACTACCTTAATTACATCCCTTTTTGCAACATTATTCTTGAAATGATCTCCCACATGCTGCAACCAAAGTCCATTAAAAAAATAAGATTGCTTAGCCTCCAAGAAAGGAATTACCACAAGTCATTGTCCTAGAAAGGTAAGGAGAGATATGGACATTTACTTATTTGTGGATTATCCTGGGCCTTCCAAGTGTAAGATGGTTGGCATTTTAGATGGTTGACATCATTTGTTGATTGTTGTCAAAAAGGGAAGAGGACAAGAATGCTCTTTGTAGATCCTGATTTATGATTAAGGTTAGTCAATTTTTTTGGTTTGAGGTCAAGGAACAGGACCTATTAATGGACCAAGAAAGTCATTTTTTTCCTAGAAATGTTTATGACTTTACTTTTGTTGCAATTTTTAGCAGGGTCACAAAATTACAAGGTAGAGATGTGTGATATGATTTCAGAAGGTTGCAAACTGTGCTTCAAGATATCCAAAAAGAATTAGGCCTTTGCCCATAACATATCAGTTGTTTTATTCTTTCCAACTTTTTGTTCCCTATTAGAATCAAACCCCAAGAGTGATAGTTGGGGCAATTCTTTTTTAATTTTATCTTTCAAATAAAATACATAGTGGTGGCTAGGGCATAGAGTGAAGACTACTGAATGTCAGATTGTGTTAGGTCCTTAGCCCCAAATTTTGTTGCATTTCAGATAAGCTAGTGAGGGAGAAACATGATTCAACACTCATTGAATTTTTTATTATGTGAAAATGATTTTGTGGAGCGTAAGAGAGTCAGTGGAAGATATGAGCCATTTGAAAGACATAAAATTAGGCTCAGGAAGAGCATGTTGGGTGTAACTAAAACAACTAAATTGCACATCTTTGGCCTAGAAGGCCTTAGGGACATATGTTTAATTGGGGAGACCTGTTTAACCCAACGGCCAGTTGAAGGTATATCCATCACGGGCAAGATATAACATATCCTGGTTGAGGTCAAGTTATACCATATATCAAACTTTTGGCAACATTTTTGCAGAGTTCATAGAGTGATGTTGAGAGCCACAATTTATGTGTTGTAACAATTTTTTTCTCGAAGCTAAATCTGTGTAGAGTTATGGAATGTGAAACCTATGATGCCAGTAGGTTGAAAGGACTTGTTTGTACATTAACAAACATACGCAAGGAGTCTGCAGATTCCAACCAATTTGGTTACACCAAAGGTATGTGATACACAAGAAAGAGTGCATTTTTCATTCATTGATATTTGCATTTGTTCACATTGATGCACCACTCAGTGCTTTTGCTATCCCTTACACAACTTCCATCTCACTTGCCAACTAATTGAATTCCTAGTGAAGGTGACAAACAATTCACCTTCTAGTTGCATTTTCAAATAGTTACAAACATACCTGGAAGAATCCCCATTTTTTTGGAGTGGCTTTCATTTGCTCCACATATTCGAGTTGTTTTTTGCCATGCAACCCAAAGAGGTTGACCGTTGGATTGCTCATCTCCCACTAGCAATGGTGCAATAGTCCTTAATGTTACCCTTGAGCTTCAAGACATTTGGAACTTTTTGAGACCTAGCCAATTGCACAACCAAGTCATAGTTTTTTGTAATCCACATTTTTTGTAACTACCATCCTGATTGCTACCTCCTTTCTTCTCTTTCTCTCAAGTTCTCTCAAGGTTTGTAGAAGAGTTCTACAAACTTTTGATACTCACTTAGCTTGAACACTAGCTTAAAATATACTGTGCTCGTAGTGTAGTTCTACAAAGTATGAAAACTTCAACCACTATTACACAACCTCTAGCTTTAGTAGAGGTTCTGGAGTAGTGTTTGGAGCTTTCTAGAGGTTCTCTCTCACAAGTGTAAGCTTGGAAGTTTGTTGGAGAAGATGAGAACTGGATTCAATTGTGAAAAACAAACTTGGGGATGGAGATCTAGAGACTGACTAGTGTGAGATGGTTTATGTAACATGTGAATGTTAGCAAAAGTGCAACATTGCTGCTAGATCTAGTGATGGCTAGTAGTTGAACAACTCCTTTACATTTGATCAACATAACATCACAAATGTAACTTCTTGTTTAGTTTGCAATTGAGGGTTTTTCTAATTTTGTTTGATTTCCAACTTTCTATGCTTTGTAGTAATTAGGTAGTTGAATGCATATAAATGAATCTCTTCTAGTGTAATTTTTACACTTCCTAATACACCAGAGTCATGCTTAATGAGGTGAATGGAAATGGCTAGATTTCATTGGTTGCAAGCTTACCGGCTTTTTTCTGTAAGCTTTGATCTCAAGTGCTTTGAACATTGACAAGTTGGTTTTTGCTATCATTAAATGTGATCATCTTTTTGGAAAATTTTTAGCTGAGCTTTGGGAGTTCAATGGTTTTGTGGATATAACCTTTGTGGAAAGTGCTCCACACTTTGGCAATTTGTGAAGTCCAAGACATAATTAACCAAGTTGTAAAGGTGTGCTTTGGTGAACATGCTTTGGCAGAACCCTTTGATAAGGGGAGGAAAGTTCAATGCTTACCTGTTTGGGCACTCTTGTGGGTTCAAAGGTCTAGAGGCAATTGCATGCATTCTAGAGTAGCTAAGCAATCATGATTTGCTGGGTTAAATGCCTCGCTTCATCAAGAAGAAAAACAAAAGGTTTGCCATCTAAAAGCTACTCCAATTGTTTTGTAACAAGCTGATCATAACATAATGGCTCTGCTTTTTATGGCAAGTTCAAACACGAAATTATAAGAGTTTAAGGGTATAAGAGTTGATAGGTTCCAAAAAAAAAAGGAGAGTTAATGGGTTCAAACAAAATCACAAGAGATTATGGTAATTTGAGAATGGATTTTGATTATCTATTTGATGGAAACAATAACTTCATTGCATAATGATTCCATCCTTTATTGCATGTCAAAACAGAATCAGGAGAGATGATGAAATTATGTGACATGATTAAGTGATTTGAATTTGAAATTGTTTATAAGATCTGTCTAGATTTTAAACAACTTTATTTCCTTCTTATGTACATCCAGAACCTCACCCCATGTGGCCTCTCATATGACGAATAAAAGTAGAAAAGTAGAAGAACTAGTAGAAATTTTGTCTTTTGCAACTTGTCTTATGCAACTAAAACATGTCGCATGCAACTGCACATGTTGCATGCAACTCCAAAATAGTTGCATGTGAGACAAAATAGTTGCATAAGACAAGTTGCAAAAGACAAAATTTCTAGTAGTGAAAATAGACTAAGAGAATGGAGAAGGCAGAATTGTGAAGAAGCAAAAAAAAATTGTTCAAGCAAAAAAATCTTCTAAATGGAAGAGGTTGAAAACTATTTTTAATTCTTCTACCAGTTATCAAGTACTTGATTTTGTTGAGGAATAAATAGAAATGACAATAGGGTAGACAATAATTGAAGAAACAAATGGTGACGTAGTGAAAACATTCAATAATATATTGAAATTAGAACACCAAATGAAGCACAAGAAGAAGGTGATGAAAGGAATGTTGATGCATTACTGAAAACTCCCAAAATTTCCAATGGATTAGCTTTTATTTCTGTAATGGTCATCCACTACCAAGATGTGGACACAAAGTTGGTGTAGCTGGTCCTCATGGAAATGATCCATGGCTAGGTGCTACTTGAGGATATAATTCATGGGTAGGCAGTCTTCAAGGATATGATAAATGTGCAGGTGATCCTTGAGGATACATGATGAATTTACAACCAATTCCCATGGATATGACTCATATTTAGGATTGCGGAAATCATCATATTCAACATACCAATTTGAAAGGCCATGTCGCATACCTTAAAAATGCATGAAGTTGGGTTTAATTCATATCGTAGCCCTTCTTTAAAGGCTTTTTTCAAGTAAATATCATTTGGTTGTTGAGGAATTATTACACACAATTAGAGGAACTGATCATAATAGTCTTCCATTGACTCATACTTCATTTGTTTTGCATATCGTGAAGCTACAATTGCTTGCCCTTCATTTCTTATTTCACTAAATCGAATTATAAAGGCATGTTGAATCTTTGTCCATGTCGTTGTTGGATGCACATTTCATATCTTCCAAACCAATTGGCAACTCTTCCGCTCAAGGAATTTGGAAAATTTTATACTTTGTGGTAGTCTATGTACTCTCCATTAGTTACACATACCTTCATCAATTGTCGAATGTGTAAAACCAAATCTTCGTTATCATGATGTTTAGGTGATAATATTTGTAGCACATTTGCAAGGGTACCACCATGATGGGTGGAACGTTCATTATCAATGCAACAATAGTTGGTGGTAACTTCAAAGAAATATTAGTCTTGATGCGTTCGGGGCTGTTGAAAAATAATTTTAATTAGTTTTTTCTAGAAACTTCGTTAATAGTGTTGCTATTGTTGGCTTCTTCTTTGACCATTTTCTTGGTATATGCGGCCATCCCTCTTCCATGATCCAATTGAACATTCCAAAAAAATCAATTATGACATAACTATATTTTAACTGAATATTTGAAGCAATCCACAGGTTCATTGCATAATGATTCCACCCTTGATAGCAGGTCAAAATAGACTCAGGAGAGATGATGAAATTATGTGCCACTATTAAATTATTTTAATGATATTTGAAAAAATTCATGATCTGCTTAGATTTTAGAAAGCTTGAATTTCTTTTAATGAGCATCCAGAAATGCACCCCATTCAGCTTCTCATCTACAGAAACTAGTTCTATTGTGCCTATGTGTCTTAGTCATAATTGGACCTAGATTTGTTACCCATGCACAACTTTACGCCAAGAAGTTGCACAACTTTCTTGTATGCAATTGAAAGCTTCTGGTGTGAAGCTATGCACCTCCAAGGATCAATATAATGACATAGTTACTTCAAGTCTGGTCACATGATTTATTCTTTTAGTACAAATGGTTGCACCCTTTCAATCAAGCACTCTTTTGCAATCTTCTTTTCAACAGACAAATAAAATACCAAGTGTCATTAATAGACAATTCATGTCTGTGAAAGAAGGAATAATTGAACATTATGTTCAAACACTAATCTATGCCAAGAAGTATAGGTATCTAGATATGTAACTTTTACATTAGAACTTTGAACTAGGTGTGAATAAGAACAGGAAATTCCAAAATCCGTGTGTTCAGATGTGAGTGTTAATTTTATTGTTCCCACACAAGAAGGCATTTGAAGACCTTGGCCAATCTCCATGATAAAACTAAATTTTAAAATTTTATACAATTTACTTGGAAGTGAATGGTTGGGAAAATTAGATCTGGGAAGAGACAATGTACTCTGAAGTGTGCATTCAAACCCCAAAATAAGAACTTCCCCAAAGATGGTATGAGTAATAGAAATACCTCTTCATGTTTATTAGAGACCATTAACATTGTACCTTATTTGAGTAGTGGGATAGTTCTGCAACCCTCTCATCAATATTGTACCTCAATTGAGTGGCATGATCATTCCAAGTTGCAACATGAGATTTCCTGGTTGGTCTCCCAATATGCATTGTTTTTCAACTAAAAGTGCAAAGTTCAAAATCTACAGTCACATTGTATATCCACCTCGATTTAGCCACAACACACATGGGAAGCTCATAGGAATAAAAAAATCGTTCTATTATGTGGAAAGACTGTGTTGTTCATGCAGGAAAAAGATATATGAAATATGTGGGAACATCATCCCTTTAGATTCCTTTGTGTACAATATTTTGTATCAGTCTCTAATACATTCACAACTCCTAAATAGAGTTGGGAAATTATAGGGGATCGGGATTTGGGGTTTAGAAGAAATGGGACTACAAAACAACATTAACATTAGAAGTCAACTACTTTTCTTCCAGCCCAGAATTTTCCAATACCTTCTTCTGGAGAATGGAGTGCTAACCATACTGGGGTATCAGCACCTTCTTCAACTGTTTTCGTTCCCCTGTTCTTATTGAAATCTGTGGCAACATAACCAGGGCAGCAGCTAAAGACATTGATCTTTTTTCCACTTCCAGGTTGCGCAACAAGAGTGTTATGTAGGGCACTGACATAAGCAATGACTGCAACTTTGGAAACTGAATAGGTCTCCGCTGGCCTTCCATATGGTGAATTGACCCAGTCAGTCCAATTGGGCCAACCCCCTTCTTTTTGAGACCCATCTACAACGTCCTTCAAGTAGTGAGTTACAAAACTGTCAACAAAGTCTTCAGTAAGGTGCTCCCTGTCAGAGAGAGTTTTGACATAATCCTTGTTTTCGAGGTGCTGAAGTTTCACCAACACACATGAACATACATATAACATAATCAGAAAATGCATCTTACTAGATGTGGGAGTCAATTTATATTTTAGAAATTGTGAATCAAAAAATCGGCTTGTCACTCCATGACTTCCATCAATATGACTTCTCTTGGTAATTGGTTTGCATAGAATGGCATGGATATTTGACTCAAT
>Ga0209208_10004454_pt1 | contig 19845 bp, 14 predicted proteins | sample S1TSphfallax_3_FD_187694 | JGI IMG/M metagenome (GOLD analysis project Ga0209208, IMG submission 187694) | Host-associated microbial communities from peat moss isolated from Minnesota, USA - S1T2_Fd - Sphagnum fallax MG (SPAdes) (version 2) | ecosystem: Host-associated > Plants > Peat moss >...
AAAAAATTCACGCAAAAAATGAACATAGAATTCACTATAGAAGTCTTTGTTTCTTTATATTATTGAAAACATGAATCCAAATTACAACATAATCCTATGTTTTGTTGAAAAAATCCCAATTTTTTTAAAAAAATTTGTGTTATATCAAAATAGAATTTGTGGTTTTCTACTGCAAGTACCTACAACTCCTCCTACTCTTCTTTCAACTCCATGTTTCATCTTCTTCTCTTCTCTATTCTCCAAAACTCTAACCTTTTTAACTATCCCAAGTCACATCATCATGATCAAAACAACAAGAATTCAAAACTCAAACCAACAAAGTTCCCTAATCAATCCCTATCCTAATTGCCTTATTCATCCAAAATCACATATTCATTTTACCCCCTCAACAAAATTTGATTTAAGTTCTCATATTGCCCTTTTTTCTTAACTAAGTTATGTTATGTTTGTTTAACTAGTTCAATCCTTGATTTCATTGGCAGTTTGGCACCAATTGTGCAAAACTTCAAATAGTCCAGAGATGGGACCAATGATTCTACCATCTCATTTGTGATTACAAGTGAATACTTGAAACTAAGGTTTGATGCTAACATTAGCCTACTTGACAACAAAGAAAGGTTCTTGTTTATTGATTCCATGGAATTTTTCAAGGTATGGTTTACGCATGGCTAGTTATTAGGGGAGTCTATGTACATCACCCACCCCCACTTGTGGCATATTGTGAAGAATCGAATCAAATAAAAAGGAGAATCAGAGGATAGTGTTATTAAGTTTGTAAGAAAGAAATTCAATGTGCCCATTGAAGTGAAGGTTGTTTTAATCCCATTTCAAGATGCAAACCATTGGAGTGTTATTATAATGAATGATGATAGTTTGTATCATTATGACCTGTTGAAAACTATAAACATCTTTCATTCACCGATACTACACCATTTCTTTGACAAGATTTGGGCAATGACACAAGGTAAGTTGCCTAGGACAAATGAATGAAAGCAAGTTGTGTCCGAGATGAGTTTGACCTAGCTTGATGGACCGTAGCAAGTGTTAAATTGGGAATGTGGATTTTATGTGATAAAGTTCATGACAAAGTCTTACAAGTGGATGACACATGATAGATCCACTTGCCTTCAGGTATTTTTTAAAAAGTTCATTATCCCACTTCATTTTCCCTAATTACCAATCATATTTACAATTATAGTTACACATTTGTTTGGGTGTAGGTTACATGGACTTGATTCTCAAGGGATGAAGTTTCCAAAGTCGATCAACATTGGTTGAAACAGTCAAACAAACATTGTGCAACATTGATGCTCCAGCAAATGCATGGCTGATTGACTTAGAAGAACATCCAAAAGTTTTTTAATCATAACATTTTAGAAGACTATCAAGTATTCAAAGGAGTGAGAAACCTAGGAGGATGGTGTATTCTACAAGTTAGTCGATAACATAGTCTAGACGTGGTTTTAGATTTGTTTTCGTTGGCGAACAATGTTATTAGGTTTTTGTTATAGAACATTTTGGACATATACATGGTCTAAAATGTCTTCATTTCAAGAATGACCAGTGCTTTTGATCATACTCCTTTGAAAGCCACAAGAACCTAGTTTTCAAGACTCCAAAATTTGCAAGAAATTGGTAAAACAATTGATTCTATTATCTTTTGCCCTGATGTAGAAAATTGACTTCTTACTTGTAGGTAACACCTATGGTGGATTTGTGTGTGTTTGTTTTGAACCATTTACATATAGTCGTTATAATTACAAGACATGCAACAAGTATGGAGTGTAAGTAATTTTATGTTTTTTGAGTTTGCTAAACGTAGGGTTGCCAATAGTTAGGGACATTGAATAGTTGTGAGGATGTTGATTATAGGTGCTTCAGAATGGTCAGATGTAATTTTCATAATTTGGCACCAATCCTAAAAAATGTGAGGTAAAAGACTATATTATTTGTTGGAGTAGTGAGAGTTAATCATGTTGCAAAAGCTAGCACAAGCAATTAGGAAAATGTGCCATTGGCACCTAGTAGCGTTTAATGGTTTTGGAACATAATTCAAGACCAATAGATTGACTTAATGGATTTGGAGATCCAAGCAATTAGGAGATGTACATCAAGTTCCTATAATGGTTGGAACATATATTGAATTTTTTTGCCATTGCAACATGCTCGTTCAGTGATTTTTTAATGTTAATTTTTTTTATGCAGATAGTAATTTTGAAACCCTATAGGATTTTCAAAGCAAATGGATGCAATTTGCACATACATGTCATGCGCAAATTAGAATACTACACAATATTGCAGTCAATGTCTCACGATATTTTATAAATCAATTTGTGAAGCACAATTATTTATAAGATTTCATAACACACTGGAAAGTAATATTTTTTTTTCTAATTCACTTGGTTTATAGGAGTTATTTTGCATTCAAAATTGTGTTATTCATATTACACATTCTAATACAATTTGAAAATTTGCATGATGTTTTACTAAGTTGAATTGTGGAGCTAGTTGGTAGAAAAAAATGCAAACTACATCCACATAGTCTTCACAAACCAAGTTGAGTTATGCAAAAAAAAGTGGTAGATGATGAAGACATCATACGTGCCTATTGAACTTAAAGCAAACTTTATTTCTATTCTTCAAACAATAATTTCATTCAAACTTTTCAAAATGTTTTGCAAAAGAATACTATGTCATATACTATATAGGTTCTAAATACAAATGGCAAATTATCTTAATATGTATTTGCCTATGAGCCTAATGTGACCCAAGGCACACCAATGGCATAACCGCCTATGACTACTTTGACATATTCTAATGGAATGGCTACCATTTTAAAATATCTATATGTGAATATACTTTGTTGTTTTATACTTCAATTGGTTTTTTTTGGAGCATTGGATTCAAGTAGTCTTTTGTTTTTCTTCAAATTATTATCACCAAGCACAATTGGGAATAATGGTTCTGCAATGGGGCGCTCCAAACCTGTAATGCTTCGTGTTAACATATCTTGTTGTTTTCGTTTCAAAACCCTCAATCTAAATAATAAGTGTTTTTGTAATGGTGGAAAATCACATGCAACGGTTTTGAGTTCCCTGAAAACTTGGTTAATTAACTCACCTAGGCTTCTTCTTGCTTTATTGTTTCCAAGGCATCAACATCATCAACCTTATCATTCACATCAACTTCTTGATCAGGCATGTCAACAAAATTAATGTGGACATCTAATGTAGGACCCCTATGAACCCCATGGAATGTACCTATCTTTCATACAATTGCACCATCCGGAATGTGAGGATGGAGCATTTTGAAAATCTTCATAACATACTTACAAATTATTCCTTGCGCTACAAGAGGGCAATTACATTGTGGCCATTCAAAAGCTAGAACGTGTATAATCCACACTTTTGATGAGTAGTTTGTGGGTGCCACTAATGCAATATCCTCCCCACTTGGACATAACATGACATTTGTGTCTGGAATATCACAAGTTCTAAATATAGTGCTCACAACAATGCCTTCATACATAACGAAAGATTTTCAACTGCACACCATACCAGTAGTGTGTTAGAACATCAACCAATCCATTTTGCACTCGATGAACCTTTTTTTTGAAAAGTATAATATTCTTTTCATGTTTAATGGAATCATGAGTTCATGTCCTGCCTTATATGTAGTATGTTTCGAGGTATAAGTTTTTGAATAAAACCAAAATATATTACAATTTGTCCAAGGTTTTTGTCATTCTCTCAACATTTTCCATTTACAATAAATGTAATGGGTTTCCATTTTTCCATTCATCAAACACCATCATTGTGTATAGAGGATACTACAAAAATCACAGTGCAAGGTTAATAGGTTAAATGTTGCAAAACACAAAAGTATGTAATTTTAGAAAATGGAAGAATAATGCCATACCCTGCCTTGATTAGTGCCAAATGTTGTGTTGAATGCTATTGAACCCCCTTGCGCATATTTTGTCATCATTTCACATTGCCACATAGTTTGGATTCCCAAGGTGAAAGGGGTGTGGTCTTGGTTTGATATATTGAAATCTAAAGGGGCATGTTTTACATAGTTGGAAAACTAACTCAGGATTTTCCAAAATCCACATTCTCACACTAGGTGGGTCCTTTCGATGTTTTTGCCATAATTCATCTGCTTGTTTTTTTGCCACATTCTTGACATCATAGGGCAAAACAAATGTGTCTTGTGTAACAAGTTCATTTCACAATGTTTATTCCTTGACATACACCTTATAATGTGCCATAACTTGAACAAGGGACAAACCTTGCCTTATTAGCCCCATGAGGTGTGCCTTCATAGCATCTAAAAGTTGTGCCAGAATCTAGGAACACTCTTTCCATGGCATATTTCACCCAATTTGTTATTATGTTCTACATGCAAGTATATCAACTAATAAATACTATGGTCCAAGTATGGTTGCTTTGCAATAAAGGACCTTTGGCAACCATGCTTAATGGACATACTTGCCATTGTCTTCTCTATCTTAGTTTTCCATTGTGATTGTTAGTTGGATTCTAGGAATTCCAACAAGAGTTTCTTCCCCTTCCTCTTGATGGATGTATCATGGACTTTGTTTCATTTCTACTTATGTTATGTAGACAAGAGAAGCTTGTGTATCACTAGAAGAAATGTTATCCATTTCGACCCTAAATTTGCAACTAGAGTCCAAATTGACTATTTTTGCAACTATTTTTATTCTAAACCTAAATGTCACCTTAATTGCAAACTATTCTAGTTGCATATGCAACTTCAATGGTAGTGGCTTCAAATTATAGTTGTATGTGCAACTATAACTTATGATTGCTTGGATTTTCATAAAAAATATGGATGAAAAATCATAATATGTCATCCAATATTGATTGTGTCCATTCATGGATGATATCATAGTCGATTTTGCAACTACAATTATGTTCTCTATGATCGATCTTCCTTAGCTTGTATCTTCTAAAAATATATAACTATATTATGCCATGTGTATGTACACATGTAGCAAATGATTTCTTTAATCTTAGTTTTAATATTAATTAACATAAATATTTTGATAATAAATAAATAATGATCGTTTACTATAACGAAACATAAATTATTACATATTGACATCTTTTTTATGAGTGATGCCATTAATTACTATAATTATAGAAAAACTTAAGCACCCACAATATATTATACATGTGTAAGAAATGCAATTCTATAACACCTTATATTCAAGTAAACCAAAACATTGATTATTCAACATTTTTACATATATTCTACTTCCAATGAGAAGTTATGTGACAAATCCACATGGATTGTACATTGCATTATTTGCTTGTGGTTTAGTAAATATTGGATCTATGGATGTGCAATTGAGTTCTCAAACACCATTTCAAATGTACATTCAATGGCCAATGATGTAGCTCAAATTAGTAAATTGGAAGTCAACATAAATTATTCAATGTGAGTTCATTAGATAAATTTTAAAATTTTCATTAAAAAAATTATGACCATTATTTTTCTTTATAATGTTATTACATATGAACTTTTAAGTTCGGCCCATTATTAAATAGATGGGAAATAAAAACATGCAGACAAGTCTACAAACTATCAAAACCCATGATTATTTGTTAATTCAAATAGATAATTTAATTGAGTTTATTTTTAGCTAGCTAATCTATCCATAAATAATAATTTAAACTTATTTTCCTATTCTAATTTACTAAGCCTACCTATCATAGACTAATGTAAGCCTAAATAATTCATTACATTATTAAATATATTAATGATTAAGCCTATTAATACTTTAATTTGATTATTTAACCAGATGTAGCTAGGCTATGTAGGTTAATTTATAGGTAAGAAGTTTTAATATAATTGGGTAAAATAATTAGTTCCTAAAAAATGTAAATAATTGATTAATTAATATATTAATTAATAATTAGTAATTAGACTAAATATTGGGTATGTAATAATACATAGGTATGTAGGTTATTATGTTACATGATAGTTTTTTTAATTTGATTCAATTTGGCAACCAAAATTGCATAAGCTTGATAATAATTTAAGTAGGATAAATTTATATTAAATAAAATAACTTAAAATAACCAAGTTTTAAAAGTATTAAAAGTAAATAGTGTCCAAAGAGGAGTTAATAAAAAACAGACCCGAAAATAGGTTGAGAACTATATCATATAATCATTGATGCAAAATGTGGTACATATATGATGTCCATATAAAACAATGATTTTAATTGTTATAGAAAACACTATAGTCCATCAAAACAGACATTCGCAAAGAAAATAATGGTAGCTTTACTAAGTGAATGTTACATTATAACTTGTCTCACATATAAACAAGTGTTGTAGAAGTTGCTCAAGGTGCGTCAATGTGTTTGGGGCAGATGATCTAACATGGTCTTTTGTCCTTGTAAACTTGCAAGGGAAGTTGGGGTTGTTCTGCTCCCCTTCTACGAAATCCTCCAAACAATCCCATGGGATGAATGCAATTTCAGCATTGGTATACAGTCCATGACCACTTGTAATATGAGGTAGCCACATAACATCAAATCTTTGAAAAGGTCTAGGGGGAGTTTCTTGCATAATTGCCTTCAATGCTTGCAACAAATTTGCTTCTTTGGAGGGAAGGAAAGGAGTATCCTCAAAAATCTCTGGGGACCATCATCAAAGACCACATTGCACTTTGGGCCTGCCATTACAAAAGTTGAACCCCACTTCTTTGGACAACATAAATTAACAAAAAATTCAAGTGGCACTTGGAAGATGAAAATACCCAACATGCAAATAAGGTGTGAAGGTAGAATTGGCAGTGGATTTTAGAATTAAGGAGACAATTTTGCAGAAGTTTTAAAAGCAAGGATGCAACCCAAAACTTCTGCAGAACCTAGAGTAGACTTGAGAGTATTGAAACATTAGCAAAAATGAAGAAGAACAATGCTTGCAAATGCCATTGTTTTAATAACATATTAAAACTTCACATTTTGAAACATCAAAAGAAGAGCAAAAACCTTTAAAATGTTAGGACTACCTACAGAAGGTTTGGGTTGGTACAATGTTTGGTCTTTGGTGTGCCATGGACCTTATCTGCAATCTACTAAAATAAGCCATCATTTCACAATCCATCTCTAGGTGGGTAGAGCCAGAGCAAAAGTTTGTTACATACGATGGCAGAGAGTGCAACAATGAGTCGACAATGTTGGGATGTCCTGCAATCAGAGAGTGCAACAATGAGTCGACAATGTTGGGATGTCCTGCAATCAACGATGAAAGGAGTGACAAACAGTTGACAATGCTTGGGATGTTCTGTCAATGGCGAAGGGAGGGCCCAGCTCTGGAGGTGGGGTCGAGTCCGGTGGTGGGGTAGAAGGTGGGTCAAGGGTTTAAAGATTGTCGGGGTATTTAGCATCAAGAAGCAAAGGTAGTTTGTTTGTTTTGTTTTGTTTGTACTTATGAATTCCACTGAACCGGGATGCTTTAGATAGCATTCTTGGTCTCTTTGAAAAGCTCTCAAGGAATAGGGGTGCATAGGTTTGGTTCCATGGTGTTTGGACTTGAGGTGCAAAAGTTCTTAAATATTGAATGATTTCTTGACTGCAAATTAGATTAAATCATAGCTGAAAATTTTGGAGGAATTTGAATATTTTCAATCAGATTGTCACATTTTGAAAGAATTACATAATTTATTCTGTATGACGGATGCCTTAATCATATTTGGAGAAAATAATTTCATATTTAGTTTTGTGGGTTATATATGGATGGGTGACAAAGTCACTTGAGTCTGAATGCACATTTGAGAAAGTGCCGAAAGAAACAAAATGTCAAAAATGAATGTGCGAATCCTTTGACAACCAAATTAAGATGAATCATTTCACCTAGTTTCTAGGGGCCAAAATCCCTCCAAGCCACTCCACTCAATAATGATTCTCAACACAATATCCTTACCTTAAAAGGCAGGGCCAATAAATTGTGTATAAACATTTAATATGAGACTGGCAATGATCCAGCAAAACTCATTTACTGACCAATAGATCAGACTTCACGTGTGGATGCAAGGACATGGGACCAGAACATAATAGTACGACTTCAGATTTAGTCAATAAAGTGATGATGCCTCGGGTGAAGATATCAAATCGGCCAAAGAAATTGAATGCAGTCGGCACAAAAGTACTTTTGCGGTTTTTTCCTCGGGTCTGACCGTTGCCTGATTCATGTTTTCTAAAGCAAATTTGATGATACTCGGCCATGTTTTGCACTCATAACTTTTCATGTTATGAATGTTTTGAAGGACACGTAACATGCCAGTGCTATGTTACATACCCATGTGACATAACCCTAAACTCATAACATGTCCAAAACAGGTCTAACATGGACCCAAAATGTGTTTAGGTATCACAAGGTAAAAACAAATGGGGCAAAGGGTAGACTGAGAAAAAAAAATCGCAGCAGTACTTTTTGAACTGACTGCATTCAATTTCTTAGGCAGATTTAACGTTTTCCTCCACTTGCATAAGGGTCCATAATAGCTTATTGGAGATGGGAAACATCAGGGGTCCAATAACAGATAACATGAGCTCAGTCAAAGTGGAGATGTAGTTGAGGATCTTTTATATTATTGCTTGACTTTAACGTGGAGAATCATGTTCCAACGTGTTTCAAAGAGCAGGCCCAGTACTAAACTGTCCTTTCCCGTATATTTTCAATATGATTAGGGTAGATCGGTGAGTGACCGAACATTTAAGCACTCAGGGCAGGCCAGATCCAAGGGGGGGTGGGGGGCTCCATTGTTTCTGGTGTCTGAAACTTGAACTCCTCCTCTTGCACATCTAACATACTAACAATCTTGGAAAAAGAATCAGAAATGAGAAAGTTATGGCCCCCCAAAGTACTAGGGTTCAAGAACTCAAAAAAGAACCACTCAACACTACAAATGCCAATTCTCAAACACCCATCAAATTCCTTGTTTGCTTTGTTGCTATTAGAGTTGTAGAACTTGCTAGATGACTTGTAGAACTTCAGGTGCCACTCCTGTAGCACTTTAAGTAGTTTAAAATGAATAAGAAATAGAAAAGTTATGAAGTTTGAAAGTACAAAAGGGTCAAAATGAAAAAAAAATGAAGAAAGACATATTTTGCAATTCGAAAAAACATATTTCCTTTTTTTGTTTTTGGCCACACTCCTTTAGCTTTGCATTTTAAAGATGATTTGTAGGGCTTGAGAAGGCATTCCTATAACATTTCAAATCACTCAAAATGGAGAAGAATTGAGAACGACCTGCCAAAGTGTTTGATCGTAGGCAGACTATCGGATGATGGACCGGTCTACCCTACATAGCCTTGCAGTAACTTTAATAAAAGGAAATGACTATCCTCAATTGGCCTGGTTGATAAGACTTAAATGCCTTAGCACTTTATTTGATTCACTTTTTCTGTACATAATTATGGGTGAAGAAGAAGATGTTGGAGGCATTAACATTACACCTTGAATGTGCCAAATACCGATAGAGGCTCAAATTATTGGGGGCTGTAGCTGAGCACATGCTACTCAGTCTGATTAAAGAATCATTCTGGGAACACTTGAAGGCACCATTTGATCAAGTGGAGGGACTGTCAAAGCTCAAGTTATGAGGAAGAGTCCATGGGGGGAGTGGGCAAGTAGTCACCTCCGGACAATTTTGGATGGTGGGGGAGTGGCGCAAGGGGATGAGGAGAACTTGTGAGGCTGAACAGAGTGTTCTGTACTTACATTGGAGAGAGTTGTTGGCATCATGGGGAGTTGGGTGTACATATCCATTCCTCCCCATCAAGTGGGTGATTTCCGTGGAGCTGACAAAAACAAAATCAGGTGAGCTAGAATGAATGGATGAGTCGGACCTGCATTTCATATTAGTATGAAACCTAAACTGTATAAATTTCAGGGAGTTATTTTTAGAAGGTGACAAACCTCATGCTTGCTGAATGTAAACGGGTGCTGAGCAGCCCTTTTTTTTCTGGCGAAATATATATAGCCAGAAAGCACTACAAACACTTATAGGGCGACAGGTACACGCAAAAAAAAAGGACAAAAAAAGTGACTTGTAGCCAGATATATAATGACATCTGGCAGTGTAGCCAAATGACTGCATCTGCCGTCAACCCTAACGCCATCATTTTTCAATCGTCCAGAGCTGTCCATCGCCATCTTATGCCATCAGCAACATAGGATGTAGCCATAATGGCTGATCATGGCCATCCATAGTAGCCAGTTGTGGCTAAGGTTTAGGGTTTGGTTTGCCGAGACAGGTAGTATTTGTTGCCATTGCTCCCACTCTCACAAGTAGAGCTTGTTGCCCACTTCCCTTGTTCAATTAGAGAACTGCTCAGTGCTTACTAGCTTAGTGCCACCATTTAAAAATTAGGTCATTCAATTAGAGAAGCTTCAGATTTTAAGGCGAAGATTTTTGGATCGTTGCATTTACTAGCAGCTAGCAATAGTTTGCATTGTGCAATGTGCAATTTGGGGGAATGTTTTCAAGTTTGTTGACGTTGAAATTGTGTATGAACACCACCACAAAATAAAACAGGGTTCTTGCCAAATGAGATTTGGATTCTTGCTTAAAGATGTGGAGGTTGCTTTCAAGTTGAAAAGGTGCATTTTCAAGCTCCATCTTTATGGATTTTAATTTGCAATGCACTTGAGATTCGACATTCTTTGCAATTGGAGGTCTTATGGTTTATTTGGCTTTGAACTTTGGTATCATGTTTTGTTGTGTTTTTTGGTTGTGTTTGTGGTGTGTGTGATTAGTAGGACCATGAAATGAAAATTGTTGGAGTCATTAACAAGGTTCATAGCCAAATCCAAGACCGCATTGTTGCAGTATTTTTTTAGTAATAGAAATGTGTCAAATGCAGAACTCTATGGTTGGTCTGCAATTCAAAGCCATTGCCTTTTCATGGCAATGGCCCATCAAAAAGGCCAATTATTCCTAGGACACATTTTCCTAAACTCCCCACCAATGCATCACCTTCAACTCCTGCAACTAATGTTGTCTCACCCTTGCCATCTCTTGAAACAATGTCTGTCGGTGGACCTTCTAATGTTTCTATTTCTTCTTAGTTACCTTCTCATGCAACATATTTTCTTGGATTACTGTCTAACGCAACCCCTTTGTTTCCACCATATGGGCAACCTAGTTCAAATGATAACATGCATGTCAACTTTCCCACAATGTCAAATATGGTTGTCAATTTGAGTGATTTTCTTAATACAGAGTCAGATATTGATTTGTTACCTTGTACTTCACCTCATAAGCTGAAGAAATTTTATGATCATACCTAGAAGTTTCAATTCAAGTGAGTTATTAAATTGCCTTAGGCTAAATGTGTCCTTGCCATTGGTGGTGTTTTTCACAATGTTACATGCAAGGTTTATAGCACCATTGATAAGAAGCGTTCATTGCTTGCTCCCAAGTGGGATACATTGATGAAACATGAAGGCAAGAAGAAGGTAGAAAAGGACTTCCCAAAGCTGAATGTCAAGAAAGGAGATTAATAAGTAGCAAGATTTGTAAACACAAAAAAACCAAGCTCTATTTTCTACTCAAGCATGTGCTACTATCTTATAGCATATTAACAAGAATATTCACATGGAATTGGAAAGAAAGAAGGTCCAATTTGCCACATTGTTCCAAATCTTGGACAGGGTTATTTTATGGTAGAGTAGGAAAGTAGGAAGGCATTTTATTCTTTCATTAATGTGCCTCAGAACCAAGTGTTGGCATGGTAAGCTAGTGGACCAATTTTGGCATTATGTGAGAATTTTTTCTACAATGGATGTGATTACAGGTGTTATATCTTATTACATATCTTGGGTTTGGTTAATAGGTACTCATTTTCAAATAATAAAATTTAATATTTACATGGTGCAATTTTTTGTTATGCAAAAAACATAAAATCCCAAGAGCTATGGAATTTTGAAATTGAAAAATTAGGGTGTACCACCAATTGCAATTAGGCTAATGGACTTTAATTTGGTTCAATGATGGATCTAGAACTTGTTCAAGGAATTGGTTTCAAGGAATTTTTATTTATAAAACAAGTGTGAAAGAGTTTTGCATCATATGAATTGAAGGTGCTACACTATGGACTTTTGAATGTTGAAAAAACGCACCATATTTTTAGAAGTCCATAGCATTAAAAAACAAAATGGAGTTTACGCCAAGTTTTTTATGTTGGGTTTTGGTCCACCCAACCATGCCAAGACCTAGCTTCAAAATGCATTAATCTAATAGTTCAAGTTGGATAATGGCAGAATTTATGTATGTCCAAGTGATTAAAGTTATTTTGGCCATTATTTCCATTGCTAATTATGTGGCCTTTACATGTGATGAGGTGAGCACTGTGGAGTAATGGAAGCTGGATTTCCATACCTACATATGTGATGCAAAATTGGATGAGAGTTCCCATTTTGTTTTTTCTCCAGAAGGTTGTTGATGGAGCAAGAGTTGATAACCTTACTATTGTAATCATGGAGGCCTTGTAGAAAAAAGGAGGCTTGAATCTAACTTTTGTATTTCAAAAGTTGCTTTGTATTGGAGCTAATGGGGTAAGTACATTCCAAGGAACCAAAACTAATGTCACTAAACAAATCAACACAAATTATGCACCTTTTTCCATTGGTGTTCATCGCATGGTTCATAGATGCAAATTTGCATTTAAGACCTTGTCAACCTTGGGAACTATTAGTAGCATAGAGGATTTGCTATGAAGGTGTCATGCATATTTTGCTCACAACCCAAAGAAGCACTTTGAATTGCCTAAACTTACTAATGTGGTCGAAACAAAGGGGCTTAAAATGTTAAAGTATGTGAAAACCCATTAGATATGTCTACTAGATCCTTTAAAAAGAATTTTTGCAAAATACAAGCCACTTTTGGCCAAGATGGCTATGGACAATTCAAGCAACCAAGTTGTCAAGGTACCTTGCTTCAACCTTTTTCTCAATGTCTATTGATTTGAACTTTGTATGTTTATGGTTTTAAACTTTTTTTCAAGTTTGTTGATATGCAAAGCTAGTTGCACTTGCAAGCTAATTTGACATTACTTGTTGATCCCTATTACATGCTAGGAATGTGCTACATCATCCTTTTGCTAGAGAACATTCACTCTCTTGTGCAATTTGCACAACAACATGATATTTTCGTATATATGTCATTTAATGATTGTTGTGAAGATTTGCCAAGGGTAGTTATATTATTTGTACAATGATGTCAATACCTCATTTTCCAATGATGAGTTATGGGCATGTAAAAATCTATTGGGTTGCAACCATTATAAACACATCCACATGAAATGGGTGGCAAACTTAAATGACTCCATGAACGTCTTATTTTCATTATGAGTGGTGAAAAGCTTTGGGCCATGTGCAATGCACAAAGTGTTCAAGTAAGGTTCTTCAACTATTTTGACAATGGTTTAAATGTATTAAATCTTAATTTGTGATTTTGTTTGGGTATTTGCCCTTGCTAACTTGCTGATATTGGTTGACAAGTGTAGCTACCTAGTTGATTATTGAGTTGGACAACCATTTCCTTCATTGTGCCTTGCTTGATGCCATTAGCATTGTATATCCACAATATTGGTTGCAACTTCAATGTGAGGAATTTTTTTCCAACTAATGAAGCAAAATTGAATATTTTAAATGATTTTTGTCATTGGAAATTAATTAATAGTTACCAAAAAAAATGATTAATTAATGCTTCTTCATCATATTAGCACTTGAGTTCATGTTTGTTTTTTTATGTCATGAAGAAATGCATGCGGGGAATCACCCATTGGCCATCTTATTGGTCATCATCCCATTTAACCATTTCAACCAATCAATGTCGCTTCATGTCACATTAGGAAATGCAATGTATTTGTCTTTTCATCTCATGGAGAAATACATGGGGAATCTCTCAGTGACTAGCTCAGTTGCTTTTTTACTACCTAGCTACTAACAAGTTAAAGGGTTTAGGGTTGAAGGTTTAAACCCTAAACACTAAACCCTAAATCCTAAACTAATACTAAACCCTAGCTACTAACAAGTTAGTAGCTAAGTTACAACCAAGTTGTTAGTAGGTAGTAAGAACATCCCTTACCTATGTGTAAATCATATATATAAATTACCATTTTCCTACCTATCTACCTATTAGTGGGACCTATTTCTTACCAATGTGAAACCAAATATTAACTCAGTTGAGGTTCATCCATAACTGAGTCATAAGTCATAACATGCATCCATTAATTGGTGTGAGGCTGGTTTAGAGTTGGCATTTTGACCATGCTCTTTCCACCATTTTCCTCTCTGTTATTTTGTTGTTGACAAGACTTGCACACAAGTATGCCAAATTTACCCTTCCATTCCATCATGTAGCTGACAATGAGGTCAAGTTATCTAAAAGTACAAAGTGTTCACAAGTCATAAATGGAATGGAATCTTCATTGGGACAAAACTTAAAGTTTGCAAAACGAAAATTCAATGTATTCTTATTTCAATTTTGTGATGTGGCAGAACTTGATGGTGGCCATCATCCAATAAGAAAATTTAGCCAAATTTAGCAATTAAAGAAGACGTGAAAATAAAATAATCTAATGATTGTACCTAGCATTAAACAGTTCTCATATTTTTGAGAGAGTTGTGAGTTAAAATCTCATAAGAGTTAAAAGAGAATCCAAAATGTTATTTTTCAAAAAAGTTATATTTTGACCAATTTTCAAATTATCATCAAAATGAGAATAGTTGATTTTTCAAACTAGTTTTCAATTAGGCTGGTTCTCACCTAAATAAGGTTTAAACCCAAGATCTTTCAAAACTAGATTTAAGTACTAACCATAAAGTTACACATAATCACATGAAATAACACATCTAATTATTTTTATTTAATGTCCATTCATTCTAATTGTTTCAAAGTTAAGACCATTGAGATGTGTAAACTTTAAATCTAAAGTTCAACTTCATTGTGCATACATAAAGGTTGTGACCATTGTTTTTTTTTAAGGATTCTTGACAGTGCCCCTACTGGCTCATATGTGCTTGAGCTAGAAGTTCAAGTGGCTACACTAATATGTTTGGTTTTTTTTTTACTAGTTATATTGGAAAAACTAAAGATAACATATGGCTATTTTCCCCTTGGAGGGGTGGTGTAATTGGCTAATTTCAAGTTGTAGCTAGCGTGTGATAATGGCTATTTCAATTTTGACAAAGTATGAATTTAGGCAACAATAGAAAAAATTGTGGAGTCATTTGGCAAGTGTTGGAAGATTGGAATGGCAAAGATTTCGATGGCCAATTCCGCAACTTGATTTTCATGAACATCAAAGTTGAGAAGGTTCTCTCATCTTCCATAGACCTCGTAATTTGGACCATAGCCAACTTTATCACTTTCATGAATTTAGAAAGTCGATCTTCCATAGACCTCGTAATTTGGACCATAGCCAACTTTATCACTTTCATGAATTTAGAAAGTCGAGCACGTAACAATGCATTGGAAGAGTGTTTTTTCCAAAGTTTGGACATTGTATTGACATCCAATGGGTTAGTCCATAGCCCATTGAGCATTAGACATCATTGTGATCTTGAGAAAAAATTGTAGGTCGAAAATGTTCACATCAAAAATAGCCAAGATCTAAGTTTGGGATGATCCAAGCTTTTTAGGTTGACTATAAAAACCTTTCAAGATAGCCATATGAATAGGAAAGGTTTGTTCACATGAAGGTTTTAGCCAATATTGTGGGTAAACCAACCCTAAAACATCCATCACATCTTGAGCCAAAAAATGTTTTTCCAACTCATCATTAACCTTGGTTATAGCTTCAAAACATTGTCTCTACACATTGTTGATGGTCTATTGGAAAATAACACAAATCACATGCACATAGACAAATGTCTCAAGATAGCAAGAATGGATCATGATGGAAATGTTAGTAATTTGAAAACTCAAGTTTTTCAAACTAATATTTAAATTAGGTGCCCATTCATGCACCACCACATTTGATGTCCCATTCAATAAGTTCCAATACCCATTGAACACATCATGCATGTAAGCTTTTTGGGGATTGATGAACCAATAGTAAAAATCTACTTGACACAACTTCACAATATCAACAAAATCACATACAAAGCATTTTTGAAACTGGGATAATTTTATCAATTCATTAAGCCCTTCAAGAAAGGGCATGACACAAGAGAGCCCAAGCATTACCTCCAAGGCACAAAACAACTCCAAATTGTAAACAATTTGATTAACAATGCCAACATCTTAATGTATTTTCAAAACTAGGGCTTAGTATTCAAATAAATTTTCTTAGCTAGGATAACATTGAAATCCAATAAGTTTTGATGATTTTCAAAATCCATTGATTTCTTGTTTCCATGATGTTGGCCAATTAATGAACTCTTGAATTCTTTTTGGATTGCATGAGAAATATGCATATAAGAAGGCTTTACAACACATCTTCAATTTTTCTCACAATGCTAAACTTGGAAAGCATTTGGACCACCAAATTAATGCAGTGGCTCATGTAATGCACACCAATCATGAATGGTGCATTTTGATTTTTGATCCAAACTGTCACACCTGTTTTGACACCTTGAAAAACATTCACCTCATTAACTACAAAAGTGACTAGTTTAGATGCAATGTTATCCTTATTCAAATCACCAAAATGAACCATGGCATCCACTAGAATGCACTTTAGGTTATCAAAAGTGGCCCCATCAACCATTTGTTAAAAGGATAACAACAATGGAATTTGTTGCCAATTTTCAACAACGTAGGCATGAATGGAAACTTATGATTGTTAATTAAAAGTTGTCATTACATCACAAGAAAGGGAAATGAACTTAATAGCCTCAACTAGTGTTTTAGTTTTGTTGACAACCAAATCATGCATGCAAAATGCCATCTCCTAACCACTTGTGTTTTACCTATGGGTTTTTGGAAAGTTCTTGACATCAAGGACATGCAATAGCTTGCTCATGCTTTCAAAATGAATCATGGGTTTTCCTTCAACTAACATATGAAAATAGGTTAAAAATTACATTAGTTTATTTTTTATTTTTCCAATAACAACATGATAGACTTGCTTGAGAATCGAATCCTTCCTAATTGCTACATATAACCTTTCATTCTTAGCATTGATAGAGTCTTTGTTCATGTAATACTCACCAACATCACAAACTCTAGGGACTCTCACTAAAGCCTTCCTTCTTCTAACATGTTTCTAGAGGCTATTAATTTTAGGGGCAAACATCTTGTCCTTACCATCTATTTTGGATAAGCCTTGCATCTCATTAGGTGCACCTTCCCTTGTTCATCCACCATAAACTCAACCCAAAGTCGTTTAACATTCCAAACATCTTAAAACACCTTATTTTGTTCATATTCTTTCCTTTTCCTTTTAGTCTCATTAGCAGAAATCCAAATATTTGCATCAAAAAGACGTTCAATAGGGGTAAGAATTGGGTTTGGTTGGTATTAGAAGATGCTACAATATTGGACTCTATATGAGAAAAGAACTTGTGGAACTTAAAGTTTTTTGGAGGTTGTAAAGGGGTCAAGTTCAATGGAAAAATAGCCTTAAACCCTAAACCACAATTACAGACAGTCAAGAATCTCAACATAGTCATAGACTAATCACAACTCACAATGGTAGATTGCAATGCGATTGAAGATGATTCTAGAGTCTAGAGTCTAGAGAGATTAGTTGCAAGTTATAACTACATGCTCATAGGTCACAATGGTAGTACAATTGAAGATGAATTTTGACCCCAAATAGACGAGTCACAACTCACAATTGGTCATGATTCACCAATCACAACTCACAGTTATTCAAGATGACTCTGGACTTTGGAATCTATATAGAATGCATCATTGAAATGAATTTTCAAAATTCACAAGAAAATAAACAATGGAAAAACACTTAACTATGAAGTTTGCATTATACAATACCATTTTATACCTTGGTTTGATTCCTCAAGTTCTATACTTGCAAGCACAATATGAGGTCCACATTGAGCAATGCTGCTAGTAATAGCAACAATATCTTACAACAACCCTGCAACTTGCAACTTGTAAATAATTAAATCAAAAGACAAGGTTTAGGATTTTAAACCCCATTTTTCCCATTGAAAGCACTCCAAGCAATAAGTTGGAACATTAAAGTTTGTAGAATTGCAAACAATTTTTTCATTTTAACACTTGTCACCAAATTTAGAACATGGTCGTCAATCAAAAATTTCATGAGTCATTCACTAAGTCCATCATAAATTACAATATCAAATTTGATGACTCTTAGGGTCGTTGCTCCAATTTGCTACTGTAACTCTCTAGGCATGAATGTTGAAGATGTTCATTCAACTAATTTTTGAAAAATCTAATAGACAATTCTAACATGTTGTAGATTTTTGAAAGTAATGACGATGGCAATTTGATTTACATAGCCAATGATGGCGATAACCACTTTTTCACACTCAACAATAAGTGGCAAATGATAAACAACAAAAAGGTAGGTTGCGACAACTCTAGATGGTGCAATGGAGCTTTAGGAGAAATGGCAAGTGAACCTTATTTTGCCTTAATTAGCCTTTCGACAATTATGCTTTAATTTTAGCCTTTTTTTAGGCTTATAGGTAGAAGGAATAGTTTTTAGGTCGAAATTTGGTGATATTTTGCCACAAAGAAAAACACTATTTGTGACATAGTGGTAAATGATTTTTAGGATATTAAAAAAGTCTTGGGTTTAATCCTTGTAATGATAATGGGTGGGCCATTATACCTATTTGGGTTTTTATAAACTTATACAAGCATGAAAACAACTTTGAAGGTTCATTTGATAACCTCCACAAATATTAGCTTTGAACCTTTATAATACCTAATCGATTTCCAAAATGTTAGTTCTCATTTGAAATGAGAAGAGTTAGGTTTCAAATTGAAAATTGAATTCAAAACCGATTTGAAACCTAGCAGATTTTTTATACCTGCCCAACACTAGATACAACCTTTAAAAATACCTCTTCAAAGTTTTTAAAAACATGAATTTTTATGAAAACTGGATTGTGAAAAAAATTAAATAGCCCAAGTGTGAACTCAAAATGTCATTGGCCTTGAATGTTAAGGTTTCAAATGTGAAAGGAGGTTAAGGTTTAGGATGTGATCTAGGGGGACATTTAGGGCAAGGTTTGGGATCTACGTGCGTCAAATGACCATTTTCAGAAAGGATATTAAATAATTGTCCAACCTATTTTTTATCACTATATTATTCTCTAATTTTTTAATATACACATATAAAAGCCACCCTATATTAATTATAATCCATTATTTCAAATTATTGCATACCTTATATATAATTAAATTGATTATTTGAATAAAATGTACCCTATTTTTAAATTAATAAGTTATAAATTTACCCAATAACCAATATCACTACTAGAAATACCGTTGCTTGTGATAGATGAAATATTTTTTAATCAAATAAATATATGGCTACTATATAATGTATGCATGAATTGTCGTAACCTTAACCTTGGGCTCATGACCAAGGCAAATGCTTGCAAAGGTGCGGGCTGAAAGTGAAGTTCGGGAGTCACATTTCATGTTCCCAAGAGTGTAGGAGGGTGAGGGAATGAACCCTCACATTCCCAAATCAACTCCCACTTTGGGAGTTGGAGTCTCAATGGACTTTCGAATCTTTAGTGGGCGATTGTAGGGGTCAAAACTCATTAGATTGAAGAGTTCTTTATAACATATGAAAGCTTTTGGAACTTATATGTTTAAAATGGGCTTTCATGACCCATTTGCATACTTAAAAAC
>Ga0209208_10004456_pt1 | contig 19844 bp, 13 predicted proteins | sample S1TSphfallax_3_FD_187694 | JGI IMG/M metagenome (GOLD analysis project Ga0209208, IMG submission 187694) | Host-associated microbial communities from peat moss isolated from Minnesota, USA - S1T2_Fd - Sphagnum fallax MG (SPAdes) (version 2) | ecosystem: Host-associated > Plants > Peat moss >...
CATGTCTCATCTATGGGAATAGTGATTGGCTAGTACTTCCCCATAAGGCTCCCATACCCATTCCCCAATAATCAAGGAGGCAAGCCATCCAACCATTTCTCAAGAACAATGTTTGCATTTGAAAGTGGCATCTACCACCCAAATGCACCAACTCAAAAATCTTCAATGGATCAACACCTTTTTTTGGAGATTCACTCCATGGTCTAACATTAGAACAACTAGGTCTATCTTGGGTATTTTTTGAGCAACATATTCATTTTTATAAGAAATTTCCATAGGGGAATTCCTTTCTCAAATGTTTTTGGCTTTTATTGTCTCTTGGGTTAATAGATTTAACATTTTTTGCTTCTAGCCTTCAATGAAGGTGGTGGACCTATGAAGGCCTCACCTCTCTTTTGTCTCTTGTGTTTCACTCTCAACTTTTTTTGTTTTGTCCACTCCTCTTTCCATTTACACGACATAGCCATTGGCAGTTTTATCTTACCTTGCATTGTTGTAATGTTAAGAAGATCTTGTGGGCCCCCATCAAAATTTCAAAGTTTGCAAAGCTTCAAGCTTTTAAATTGATGGGTCCTATAAATTTCAAGTAGACATTTGCATTAAACTTGAAAATATCAATGTGATCAATGTCTTGAAAGACTTGAGTGAGGTAATGATGTTGTTTTAGTTTTATTTTTTAATTTTGGAAGTAAGATTGTAGGCGGGTTGCATCTTCTTCTCACTTTTATATTATTAATTCTCACAACATTTGTTGCAAGAAAGAACAAGTTTTCTAGGTAAGTCTCCTTTTTCTTTAACAATTATTGAAAGCAATTACTCATATTTTGTTTGCTTGAGGTCTAAAGGAAGAAGCTATGCATTCTTGTAGTCATGCAATGGGCTCTGAAAAACATGTAACCAAAGGTTGGGTTCACCCATGCCATCACTGTCCTTAAAAAGAAAATCTTTTTGATCAAAGCCCCCCAATTCCACCACTCAACTCATTTTCTAAATGTTGGTGATCATTATCACAATATAAACACATTATTAAGACAACCCAACCTTGACAAATCACAAGGAATTTTTACCTTTCTTGCACAAGTTATCAATTTTTTTGGGTTCAACCATCACCATCCTTGAATTTTTTTTTTAGTTCCTTAAAGCTCCCAAGTTCCATTTCCCAACTCAATTGTTAGCTTTCAAAAATCCTTATATCATTAAAAGTGCATTTGTAAGGCAATAAAATTTTAACAAATGATAGGCAATTTCAGCTTCTTTTGCAAAAATAATCAAATTGTTTAGTTTTGGTTTCGACAAGCTCCATCCCTAAAGCTTCACATTCGACAAGTGCAGGTTCAAGTGATGACATGTGCTCACAACTTCATGATTTTGGGGACCTTGGATGGGAAAAATGATGGATGTTTCATCCAAAAATGGCTATGCTAGTTTCTCAATGTGGATGAAAAGGATTTATCATTGATGGACAAGATATAAGAGGTTGTGAATGAGGCTTGTTGCACCCTTATGAATACAAAACTTTTTCAAGGCAACCTAGGTCACTAAAATAATAGCTTGATAGACTATTTGGGAACGAAGGCAAAATCTAATGGCACTCTAAATAATGCCCAACTAAATTCCCAATAATCACCTTTAACTTGAAGGTAATGCTAGGGAGGGATAATATTAAAACTCATAAATTGATTCATTAACTTTCTTATTATATTACAACTATTCACATAAAATTGACAAGTTCTATATGGAAAAGGAAAATATGTTCCCTAGATAGTACCTTACCTTCCCATCCAAACTACCATTCTTTAAATGAGGACTATAGTACATGGGTGGTTTTGGTAATTATTTGTTGGATAATTAATTTAATCCAAAAATTTTAATTCGACAACTACCTTTTTAATTTTGAAAATTTTGGCATATATGTAATATATCTAATAAAAATTGTTGATTTGTAAAGACATTTCATTGTGTTAATGGTTAGATGGATGTAAGGTAATTGATTTGGTTAGGTTGGTCCCTAATTCAAAAACTAGTTAGTAGCTTAAATATGTTTTTTAAAAATTTGGTAGAAAAGGCTGATTTTTTTCTAAAAGTTTTGGTAAAGTTGAAAATAATTTAATTTATGCCAAAACCACCAAGGTATTATGGTAATCATAATATGGTAGCAAGATAGTTATAACTTGTTAACTTAATTTTTTTGTGTATATAGTAATTGGTTTACTTAACCAGTAACCAATAAAGCATTTTGATTAAGGATACATTTTTTTTTATTACCTAGTTCAAAGGATAACTAGTTTATTACAAGAACTAGTAATTGAACAATTGTAGTAACCGGTTGGTTAATAAAACAACATAATTTGAACTTATGACTAGTAACTTGTTTTAATTTTTGAATTGTACTAGCTAGTGATTATTTAAGTTACAACAACATTATGAGTTGGTATAACTATGAGGATTTGAAAATAAAAAAGATTTGAATTCCTTTCCATGATTTTGTGTGTAATTCTTGGAAAAGTTTTTAGGATTTTAAAATAAAGATTGTAGGGAATTTTTTTGAACATTTTTTCCTTTTAGTTTGGAGAATGTTAGTTTGAAATTATTCTTCTTGATGCATAAGCAAGAAATAGAAATACTTCTTATGTTTTATGATGTTCAAAATTGGAACAACTTGTTGATGCAAATCAATAAACCAAAGTTATAAACTTGAAAGAAAAAAGATAAACCGCATAGGCAAAAAACACCCGTAACATTTGGCGACCACATAATTGTAACAAAAAAAATGCTTGTGCTTTATGGTTTTAATCATTTAGAAAAAAATAAAATTAGGTTTGGACATGTAATAAGTTTTAAGGGTTATCTAAGATTTTCCTTATGTCCATATTTTTGTTTTTTTTATAAGTAGTAATCAAAAATTTCTTTGGATATACATGTTGAGTTTTGATATTTTCATTAATAACATGTTGACCAAAAAAATCACATTCACATTCTTGGGAGTGCAAGAATGTCATGATTTTAGCCTTGAACTTGCGACCAAAGTAAAGGCTTGTAAAGGTGCAGGCCAAGAGTGAAGCTTGGGAGTCACATTTCATGATCCCGAGAATGTGGGAAAGTGCGAGGGAATGAACCCCCACACTCCCAAGTGAACTTCCACTTTGGAAGTTGAAGTTTCAATGGATTCCCGAATCTTAAAAAAACAATTGTAGGGGTCAAAACCCATTGAATTGAGAAGTTCCTTATATCACTGGAAAGCTCTTGGAACCTAAATGTCTAAAATGCCTTCGCATGACCCATTTGAGTTCTTGAAACATAAGTTATGGTCAAAAGAAAAGCTGGGAGTCAAATTACCAATTTGACTCTTGACCATTAAAAGTCAAGAATTGCCCCAAGTGAAAAAAAAGGCAAGGAATTAAGCTCTGCAATCCAAAACCAACAAAAAAAAACAAGCAATGAAAATCAAAGTTTATTGCGTTCAGGTGGCGTGCCACATATTGTTGGAAAGTTTTTGATAAGGGATACAACTTTGCTTTAGACCTCACCTCAATCAGAGGTCTGCACACAAAGTTATGCGCCTCCAAAGTCGTGAGAGTTACAACTTTCGAAATTTCGAGACTCCCACTTGGGAGTCCCAGGACAAAATGAAATTTGGTTGCTAGCCCTGTGGCCAAGCACAAAATATTTTATAAGAAGGAAGTGGTGACTTCCTCCAAGTCCGGGTCGTGGTGAGTCTTGTGAGTTCATGTTTGCCCATGGTGAGTCCGTGCACCAAAAGTGTTCCAATTATGCACTAACCAAGTTGTTGTTTGCTTTGTGCAAGTTCATATGAATAATGGACCTGCTAGCCAATCATCCTAGTTCCCATCCCAAAGTTTTAACATGCCCCTCTTACCTTCGAAGTGCTATGAGTTAGGGAGCATACCCTAACTCCTTTTTCTTCCATTGTTTTCACTTTGAATTTTGGGTTTCAAGAAGTTTTTCAAGGAGTTTAGGGGTGCATCAAAATTACCTTTGTATCCATAATTCCTCTTGTCGTTGTTATGCTAAATGTACATTTTCACCCACAAGTCCCAAAAACACAATATATACCATCTCCAAATTTTATCGCAAACCCTAAAAATATCGAAAGCAAGGTTGGAGCAGAATAATATTTTGAACAATTATTGTTGTAGCACCAATTCATCCTAAGGACTTTCAAGTTTTTTGAAGAATGTTTAACACCCCAAATAGAAAGAGATAAACATACAAAAATATGGACAAACATACACACTTGAAAAAAGACATAGTAGTTGCCATTTTCTTAACCATGTGTGAGAACAAAACAAACCCAAAACATGAATTGCAATAATGAATAATTTATTTCAATGAACACACTTTCGTGTACTTGAGAACCTGACCTCCTTTTTTGTTTTATATGTCGCACGTAAGCAATGTAACATTTGTTTTTCCCTCAAATCCTAGTGTTGTAACTACAACGATGCAAACAAAAGCTTGAACAAACAATGTAACATCACTAAGGTTAAATCATAGCCCAAGTGAAGTTGTGATTGACTTCTAAGGAATGTTTTAGGTTGCTACAAAAACCTATGAACTCCACACCTACATTATAGACTTCATGAACTATAAGCTTACACATATTCAAATGCAAATCCCAAGGTTACATTTCCTAAAATGTTGGTGCCAAATTTTGAAATGATTGTTTTCAATAAATCAAAATGTACTTTTGTGATTTTTAGGAATAGGCCACTTTTGAACAAAAGTCATTCACCTTTAATGTGTTTTTACCCATATAACTAGAATTTACATTTCATAATACATTGTAAAAAACTCCAGAAACAAAATTACAGTTCATTTCACCATATTTTAACACTACAAACAATTCACACAACAATATGAACATATTCATTGTAGAAGTTTATGCTTATCTGTATTACTATAAAACATGAATCAAAATACATAAAAATCCCAATGTTTTGTTGAAATGAAAATCAAACAAAATAAATTTTGTGGTAGATCAAACAGAATATGTGGTTTTCTACTACAAAGTATTTACAACTCCTCCTACTCTTCCCAAAACTGTGTGTTTAAGATGATTTTTTCATTTTTCATAACTCTCTCCTTTTGGATTGTCCCAAGTCACATCGCAATGATCAAAACCAACAAGAATTCAAAATTTAAATTAACAAAGTTCCTTCATTAATCCTTATCCTAAAACCCCTTGTTCATTCAAAATCATGTATTCATCCTACCCCCTTAATAAGGGTACCAACTTGGCTCAAAAGAATGTCACAAGCAAATTGTTGTCCACTTTATGATTTTAGCAATTTGTAAGTTTTAGAATACATTCATAGTATACCTTCAATTTTTCATTTGATGTTTGTTTGATGACTTTCAAAGCCATATACACATGTTTGTTTATTTGCACGTTTTAGTAAAGTTTGTAGAAGTTGCCTTCGAACTCAAAGATGTTATTTCATGAGCTTGTGAACATGAACATCAATAGGTGAACATGAACAAGGGAGCAAGGTCAAATCTTTTTTAGAATATTTTTCCAACATGGACATGACTTTTAAAGAATATTTTGTGACACCTAGGACAAAATATTTGGTGAAGTGGAAGAATATTGTTCCATGTGTCATTGATTCATGATATTTATGGATGAAAATGGGGATGAAAAATGACAATGGATGAAATTTTTCATGAACATTTGCAACAAGTTTTTTTTTGCAAAAAATTGAACAAAAGAAATAGGATATAAGAAATTTATGTTGTTTATTGTGAACAATTTGTCACATGAAATGCCCAAGTTATACTTGAACTAGTATTTTTTATTCTAGCTCTGTAGCATCCAACCCATATAAAATTTGAAATTACATCAAATTCAAAGGCACATAAACATGTTGATCCCTCAAAGGATATGTGCCAATTCAAATATTACATGTCCACCACAAAAAGGTATGTGACCATTAGGAACTAAGACAATATCAAGTACCCTAGGATACCTTACCACTTTAAACTCATTTTTATTTTCATTCACTCTCTCACCCCCTTGGTAACTTGCACAATGAAATGTCTTTCTTTTTCATTATACTACTAATTTACATGCAAAATACTTCAATTTGCATTATTTGCATGGGTACTTCTTAGTTGCATCTTTTGTTCCTTAATCGAGTGCTTGTAATGACAAACCTTTCTACTTTAATGGCAAAAAGAAAAGTGTCATCAATTATCACACTAAACACCTTGGAATCTATAATTGAATACACATTAATCTCAAGCATACTAAGCTTCTTGATATATTCAAATGGGAGTTTAAGGTGAAAATAGCGAAAAAACAAGGAGTTGGGGCACGTTCCTTAGCTCACAACACTTTGGGGGTAGAGGGGTGTGTTGGAGCTCCAGGATGGGACTAAGAATAATGATAAGTAATCACTCACTAACACGGACTTGCACAAAACCAAACAATAAGTTAGTTAATGCATTGGTGGAACACTTTCGGTGTTAGGACGAGCCACGGGCAAACTCGAACTCACAAGATTCACCATGGCCTGGACTTGGGGGAAACCACCCCCTTCCCCCTTATAGTATACTTTGTGACTGGCCATGGGACCAGCACCCAAATGTCATTTTGTCTTGGGACTCCCTCGAAATTCCAACAACTAGGATTCCAACAATTTTGGGGGCACATAACTTTGTCTTCAAACCTCCAATTGAGATGAGGTTTAAAGTAAAAGTTGTAGCCCTTGTTGATAACTTTCCAACGATATGTTACACACCATTTGCACGTAAGGAAATCGAGGTGATTCCTGACTTTTAGTGGTCGGGAGTCAAATTGCAAATTTGATTCTCGGCCCTTCTTTTAGCCATAACTTGTGTTTAAAATGTCCAAATGGGTTATGTGAACCCATTTTAGACATCTAAGTTGTAAGATCTTTCCGATGATATAATGAACTCTTTAATCCATTGGGTTTTGACCCCTACAATTGATCTTTGAAGATTTGGGAGTCCACCGAAACTCCAACTCCTACACTCCCGTGAGCATGCAATGTGACTCCCAAGCTTCCCTTTTGGCTCACACCATTGCAAGCCCTTGCCTTGGTCGCAAGCCAAGGCTAAGGTTATAACAATTTTTTTTTTGTAAAATGATAAAAAAATCGTTGGAATATCCAAGAAATAATACCAAGCTGGACCCCATTAGACATTTGCTCAAAGTTAGAACATGGTGAATAGAATGGAAAAGAGTAATTGACAAAACAATGGAATGGGCGGCATGGCAATGCGCAAATGCGAAGATTGACAAAAAGAGTCTTTCTATAATGAAATAAAACGTAAACATTTTCAAGGATGATATGGAGGACTATAATTTAGTAATGTTTACACATGCAATGGTTTTTTTCAAAGAATGTGCGAATTTAAAGAAGCTGATTCCAGAGCACTTTTTCGCAAGCTTATTGAACAATTTGTCAACAGAAGACTTGCTAACATTTGGGAATTTTCTATCCACAAAAATTCATGAATCCTCAATAACAATTTTAATCAACCCCATGTAGGAGAATTTGGGTTCCACAAGAATTGAAGAACAAAGTTTTAAAACAATTGGTTAATCATCGGATGATAAGGCCGACCATGATACCACAAAAATGTGTATGATAACAAAAAAAAGACGAATTAGAATGGCGCACCCCCAAGATCCTTGATGGACTCAACTGCAAGTCCAAATGTGAAGACAATGAAGGAAGAAGAAGTTGGGGTGCGCTCCTTGGTTCACAACACTTCAGGGGTAGAAGGGTGTGCTGAAGCTCCAAGATGGGACTAGGAAGAGTGACAAGTAATTCAATTATTCACACGAACTTACACAAATCAAACAATAAGTTGGTTAGTGCATTGTTGGAACATTTTTGGTGCATGAACAAACCACAAGCAACCACGGACTCACAAAACTCACCATGGCCTGAACTTGGGGGAAGCCATCACCTTCCTCCTTGTAGTATTCTTTATGCCTAGCCATGGGGCTAACACCCAAATGTCAATTTGTCCCCGAAATTCTCAAAATTGGGATTCCTACAACTTCAGAGGCCCATAACTTTGTGTGTAGACCTTTAATTGAGGTGAGGTTTGAAGCAAAGTTGTAACCCTCGTCGACAGCTTTTCAACAATATGTGGCATGCCATTTGCACACAAGGAAGTCAGGGCAATTCTTGATTTTTAATGGTCGGGAGTCAAATTGCCAATTTGATTCATGACCTTTCTTTTGGCCATAACTTGTGTTTTAATTATTCAAATGGGTCATGCACGCTCATTTTAAACATTTACGTTCTAAGAGATTTCCAATGATATAAGGAACATTTCAATCCAATGGGTTTTGACCCCTACAATTTCTCTTTGAAAATTTAAAAGTCCATCAGGACTTTAACTCCCAAAGTGGGAGTTCACTTGGGAGTGTGGAGGTTCATTCCCTCACACTCTCTCACACTCTTGAAAGCATGAAATGTGACTCCTGGGCTTCATTCTTGGCCCGCACCTTTATAAACCTTTGCTTTGGTCGTGAGCCTAAGGGAATTTACTATCCACAAAATTCATGAATCCTCGATAATAACTTTATGTAACTTCATGTAAGAGAATTTGGGTTCCACAAGAATTGAATTAAAAAAAAAAAACAATCGATTAATCATCAGATGATAGGGTCGACCATGATACCACGAAATGCGTATAATAACAAAACGATGAATTGAAAATTGAATGAAAAACCAAAATCTTATTTTTTACATTAAATCGTAATTTAATAAACGTGTGAAAATGAATATTTGTTCAAAGTATGAAATCACAAAAGGAAATATTTATTTATTGCAAAATTAAAATAAAATTATGGTTGAATTTGAGTAATTTTAAACAAATCCATAGTGACTATCGAAACAAATAATTAATAAAAACTTTAGATCAAAGTAGTAAATGATAATCAAAATCATATACATGATGTTGTGGCTATTGAGACAAATGAAACAAGTATAGGAATAATAGTTGCCAAAGGGCATGAATTAGACACATGGCATAAAAACATGAATGTAAATAAGAAATAATGTGAAACCACATAAAGCAAGAGGGCAAGTGAAGTGATCACAATTACATGTTACACACAACACACATGACATGAATAGGAAACATAGTTTTTGCTAATTATAACATTTTTGCATAGTGAGTCCCATCCAAATAGTCCAAAAAAGGTAAATAATTTTCAATAGGCCATTGAATGCAGTAATCTAAGAGCGACCCTTTAAAATTAAATTTTGGACTTTGGGATATGTTTACAATTTTGTAACATTGCACAAGTAGAGTTTAAAATCTTTCAGTGAACTTTTGAATATCAATAAAAAAATACAAGGTCTAAGTAGAATTGTTCATTTCCATAATCTCACGATATCCATATCCTAGGCACTTTTGTTGAACATTAAGGGATTTGGATGATTACCTTTCATTACATAGAATATAGTTGAAAAGTATAAATGTAAAATTCCATGTAAAGGTTGGGTATTAAACATCTTATAACCACTTGCAGGATTACAAAATATATGGGACAATGATAAAAATGTTTTGTTTGAAGTTTTTGAATAACTTGTGACAAGCTTCTAGAAACAATCCATGGTCAACACACTCAACTAATCAAAACTATAGAATGTGGTTTCATAAGCAATGTGTTTATTTGCTTGGATTTCAAGTTGAAAGGAGAATAAGCAAATCACTCCACTACTATAGAACCTATCCCTAAACCACTATGCACTTCCACCCAAATTAAGCAAGATGGAAAAGAATTCATCCGAACCATTAACCCTTGGTTGTTTAGTGGACCATTTCCACTTGAATATGTGCGTAGTGGATTATTAGTGGATTTCATATTGAACTTTTAATGGATTCATAGTGGATTTTTAATGGAAATTAGTGGACTTGAATGGATGGGAGTGGTGCATGGTGGAATCATAGTGGACACCTTCCCACTAGTTCCAGATCACTCATGACTTCCACTTATAATCCACATGGATGGAATTGGGTTTTTCCCATTCAATGGTGGGTGGAATGTCAAGTGGAATAATGACAAGTTTTGTAGTAGTGCTCTTGTTATGAAATTGGCCCATGAATGCTTCTGACATTGAAGACGATGAATACAATACACCAATATTTACTTATAACAAAGAGTTGGAATCTTTAATATCGTCCAATTGCATTACTAGAAGCCCGGAGGAAGAGGAGAGCTTACCACCACACATAGAAGATGCAATGACAAATTCAAAAAAGGAGATGGAAAATACTCTTCCACCACTATAGGGATATGTCGTTATGGACTTGGAAGACATGACCATGGAGCTTACACCACAATCTGTAATGGGTTCCAACAAACTCAACAATTCACCAATGGAACCCAATTCAGCTCAATATATCTGAAGTAGAATTTATAAACGCCTTTGAAATTGGCAACAACTACAAACCCTAGTAAGAAAAGTTAACAAGTCTCTGTAGATAAGGTTTTTCAAAGCTATGGTGCACGGAAAGATATATTTTGTGTAAAGAAAATGTTTTTTGAACTGATATGTGTTTTTGAAATAACAAAGTAATATGTTTAGTATGTTTGAAAAGAACATTAGGGGAGAAAATAACCATAAAAAATGCATAGGTTAATTCAAGTAGACAATATTTTTATAAAAAAAATGGGCGTCACATTTTGAGATATTTGGCAAAAGTGATATCCCAAAGTTTGCATTTCATTTCCACTATAATAAAAAAGGATATAAAATAATTGAAATCATGTACAAGGAACAATAAAACATTGCATATACTCTTTATTGGAAGGAAAATTCAATTGAATGCACTTTTTAGTACATTTTACCATCCATTTTTTAATACATTCTATCATCCAAAATAGTTGAACACTAGTCAATGTCTTGATTGTGTTCCAATCAAAGAACCTTAAATGCCAAGAATATTTTTTAAATGACCCTTTAGTTGAAACATGTTTCACATTGTTTAATAACATAGTTGAAAGTTTAATTTGGAGACATTATCAATGTTGGGAATATTTGGCAAATGACCACGTAGTTGAAAAATGCTTTCAACTATATACCAATATAGTAAACAAATCAAGTTAATTGGTAATTACCATAATTTTATTTAAATTTTTTAAAAATCAAGTTGAAACATAGTTGCAAATGTCATGTAGTTGAAAACCTTTGGTTTAAAAAAGGGGGTTTTATACTAGTGAAAACATGTTAGGGATGATCTTATTATTAAATCTCTAGTTGATGAGACCATCAAGTGAGGTAGATCCTATTTGTTAAACTCAAAGGTGGATCAATATATCCTTGAATCCTTTGTGTGATCCTATGGTTGGGTGGAAAGCTCATTTTCAATGCTTTTATTATCTTTTGGCAACTATTGTAATCAATATTATACTTCATATTATATTTCCATCCAAAAACCCCTTGATCCCTTGTACCATATTTATTTGATTTACTTCATTCTAAAATATTTTTTCCTTTCCTCCTTTGATTGTGCATGATCCATTATCTAACATTTTTCATTCAATCTTTTCGATCCTTCGAACACAATTATTTTTCTCCAAAATTGGACAAAATCCATAATCCATTGTGACATTTTTGATTCATGCCAAAACAATGGTCTTTGTTATTTACTTCTTTCATTGATCTTTGTTGATTATTCAAGGGATTTTGAGTGCTTGTAATTTTTTTGTTATATCTTACATGTTGAATTTGTTTCCAAAAATGATATTTTTCTATAATCTAGGCTTTTATTGATTTATTCTAATTTTTAGTGGCAGCATATTGAAGGTCATGGCTTCCCCCAAGTCTGGGCCGTGGTGAATATTATGAATTTGAGTTTGCCGGTGGCTCATCCTAGCATCAAAAGTGCTCCAACTATGCACTAACCAACTTGTTGTTTGATCTTGTGCAAGTCCGTGTGAGTGATTAAGTGTTTGTCATTTTTCTTAGTCCCATCCCGAAGCTCTAGTGCAGGCCAGGGAGTGTGTCCCGGACTCCTTGTTCTTCCACTGTTTTCACTTCAGACTCACATTTGAGTCTATCAAAAAGCTGGGGAGCACGTCAATATTTTATCACTGAACACTTTCAAATTTTCCCTCATTTCAACACCAAATTGAACGTTTTTAATGTCTTTGGAAGTGCAAAATAAAAAACTACAAATGTTCTTGGAACTTCAAAAATAAAGGAACAAAGTAAAGAACGTAGGAAGAAAAAGAGTGATATTTTGTCTCAATTTTTGTCTCTAGACCCCCTTTACTTCGAACAACTATATCTTGTCCATTTCTCATTCATTTTGAATGATTTTAAAGGTTACAAATGTGTTATGTCAAATTTATAAAACTTGTTTAAAGTGAAAATTTTAAAAAGTAATAGTTTAAGAGTTTAAGCTTGAAAATCATATTGCACATTTTTGAAAAAATCCAAAACATAACCCCCTTCACTTTGAAAGGACATATCTTGCTCATTTTCAATTAGATTGTAACGTTTTTTACAAATTTGGATACCAAATTTACAAAATAAATACCAATAAAATTGGGAATGCCGAAGGCACCCAAGGGTCATAAATTGACCATAGAACTTGATTCAATAAGTTGAACTAGCTATCCACTTTAGTTGGCTAAGGGTCAGAGAGGGGCAACAATTCATTGTTAAGACTAAAGAGTCGAGCGAAAAAGAAGAAGATTTTTTAGTTCTTTTGTAGTTGGACAATTCCAAGCTAAACAAAAATCCATGTAGCTTGAAACATAAGCAACACTCTGAATTTTAATATGAATTGAAGCCGTAGGATGGTTACCAAATGGTAAATACATAATTCCTATCCTATATTTTGATGTAAATTTAGATTAAAATATATCATGAAACTAATGGTTATAAAATCTACTCATTTAGATATATTCATATCTAGATATAGAACTTTAATCCAATCATGAAAATATGAAAAAAACATCAAAACAACAAATTTAGCTATGGAATTGAAGCTTTTCCAAAAAACAAAAATACTATTGTTTCATATTTCCTAAAAACACAATGTTTTACAATGAATCAATCTTCGTCCTCTTTCCAAATTGATCTTCTTAAAAAATAGTCCTATGAACTATTCAAATTCAAATGGTGACAAAAACTATGTGAACTAGCTAGTAATTCCTAGAACAATAACTAGATAAGTAAATACAAACAAACTAACTATTACAATGAGTAAGTATTCTTTTAACACATGTGCATGCTAGGGACTCTACTTGGCTTTGGTTTGTAAATAATATATTTGTTTTGGGAAGTTAAAATCTTGAAAGTTTTATGGGGAAGAAAATCCTTAGTTTGAATTGATAGTGTTGCAATTTCTAATCAATGTAGGGTTAAATGGGAGCAAAAGAAAACAATGTGATGAAAAGAAGTGCTTGGTCACCTTGAATAGGTAAGAAGTTTGCTCAAGTTTTATATCTTGAGGGGAAACAAAAACATAGGGGGAAATTGTTTTGAGGTTACCAAAAAGTTTTCAAAATTGTTTGCCATTTTTTCCATAAGGACAACATTGCTACAATTCATAAGTCTAGGATAGTATTTGGTTTTTATGTTTAATTGGGTGCTTCTACAATGAAATTCATGTGCCACATGGACTTTCAAACTAAAATTTAGTTATCACAGATTACGGAGCCATGGGTGAAGCAAATAAATAGGAACAATGGTTTCAATGAGTAGTTGAGGAAGCCAATGCAAAGATTTTCACATTTGGTTCATATCAGCTTTAGATATTTTCTCTTTTCAAAACTAAAAAAGATGGATATGGACATGTTGTGTTTTCAACAATATTTATTTGAGAACAATTAAGGTTTCACATAATGGTTTTAATTATGCTGTAACTTGGTTTCTAAAGTTCAATGAAAGATTGTATGCTCAAATTCCAATTGTTTATGTTCAAGTAAATTTTGCAAATCAAAGATTTGAACTATGCCAAAAGAGTGGTGGCACACCTATGATTAGATGGTTGGCTAGAAAACTAGAAACCCAAAAATTCTTCTAGAATGTTGATGAGAAAATGAAGTTTCTTGAATTTCATTTTGTCCCTTATATTAGATTTGTTGCAAATTCATGGTCTAGGGATTGAAACTAATACGTTTTGTGTGGTGACACATTATGCAACCTATGAGGTGATGAATTTAACAACAATTTTTTTGGTGTCTATTGTGGGTTTTGATATTTGTAAAAAGGATATTTTATGAATTCATTGTGTAATATCTAGAATCCTATAATTGCATGAACTTTATCTACTTTTTTTTCAAGGTATTGCCTTTGTGAGGAAAAATTCCCATTCAACAATTTATGTTATGCATTGTTAAGCATGTAGGATGACTTCTTAATGGAATTTCATTTAATTTTCATGGGAAAGGAGGAAGTGATAGAACTTTACCCTATGTTAGATTCTGAAGTCCCTATTATGAAATTCAAACTTAATGGAATCTCCATTGATCTTGTGTATGCAAGGCTTTTATTGTGGGCTATTTTAGATTAAGTGTTTTACATTTCTTATGAATAATCATCATAAACATGTTTTTTTGGGACACTAGTTGCATGTGGGGTTAGTGGTTATAAACAATTTAGTAAACTCAATACCCACATGTTGCAATGGGAAATTTCCATTTTGGGTAGTCTTGAACAAGCAATTAAAATGGAAACAAGGTGACACAACATAGCCTACATTTGTCTCATGGCAAAGAACAAAATATTAATGTATATCTTGGTTTTTGAAATTTAGGTTTTGACATTCATTTATGCTTTGGTGTGCTACTACTAGTTATTTTTTTATGGTTGGCATTTTGATGTGTTAATAATAACAATTTATTATTATTGCTCAATAATGTTCAGGTTGTCAAAACCGACGTGAAATGGCCATTTTGCATCAAATGTCACATTGGTAGTCCATCTTGACGCATTGGTCCCATCCCTTAGAATTGACACACAAATTTTTTAAATACACCTAGGTTGCCCCCATTGTGTATGGCAACTGAAAACAAATTTGGTTGCCACAAAATTGCCAACCAAAATTGAATTCAATCGCCACAAGATTAATGATCAAATTTTCAATTTTCTTATCATTGAATTAGGCAACCATTTTTTTATTATTGCCATAGTCAAAGCTACAAGAAAAGATTTTGTCATTCAATCGACAATGGCCATTGATCCAATGACATATGGTTTTTTTCTTACTGCCCAAAAAAATTGGTCACCAACATGGGCAATTGAAAATTTTCAATCATTGGACACGGGTGATTAAAAAAATTTGATCACCAACTATGGTAATCAAAAGTTGGTGGTTGAAATTTTTTGTGCAGTGATAAAAATAATCCCAATTGTTGGATCAATGGCCATTGTCAGTTGGACAACTAATTTTTTTTGGGTACCTTCATAAATTTGGTCGTCAATTATGGCGATAAAAAATTAATGACTAAAAGTTGATAATTGAATTTTTCAAGCCCGAGAATTTTTCACTAGCCAATTTTTTTTTAATTCCCAAATTTTTCTTCAATAGCCTTCTGAAAAAATTTAGCCATTCAATGGATTAAATTGTAGTCTCCATCATTGATATAACAATTTTTAAAAATCAATTTTTGTTTGAACAAAATTTGGTCACCATTCGAAATTTTTTTTAGTCGTTAAAAGACTGCGGTGACTAAAAGTTGTTTCGATTGCTATGGGTTTGATGAAGATCATATGACACAATTTTTGGTCACCACTAATTTTTTTTGGGTAATTTGACCTCATTTTGAAATAGGATGACCTTATATTAACATGATGTAGGGTTGCATTTATCCAAATGCGTCCATTGTGTTGTGACAAACCCATAAATGTGGTGATAACCTTGAGTATTGTATGGGTTAGTGGGAAGAAACCTTTGCAAAAATCACAAATTGTTGCACAATCTTGTATATTGTTATTGTCATGCCACAATATTTTAACTATGAATAGTAAGGGCAAATGATGGTGGAATGAAAAATTGATTGCAACAATGTGTTGTGCTATAACAGGGAACATTTTAGTGGAAAAAATTGGGCTTTAATGATGACCAATGATAATAAGAAATATTATTCGAATACAAGGAAATAGGTTAGAATTTTGTAACAAGTGTGTTATGGTAGATGTTAGTGACATGTTGCTTACAATGTAATTTGTTTAGTATGTTTCTTAACAATGAAATAACATATGAATTAGTAGAATTTCTATTAACGTGTTATGAATGACAAATATGCAAAATGTGATAGCATTGCAAATGCTTAAAAAATGTTCAAAGGTTTACCCGAACCTCACCCCACATGTAATGTACATGCCATTGTAACTGTTTTGTAAATGTTATGCATGATACGTTGTAGTTTTATGGTTTTGAAATGGTAAGAGAATGACATGCTACATATTTTTAGGGTCAAGGAGTCCAAAGTCTTGATCATTTGTAAGAATTTGAGTGAATCAAGATTTTTAAATCCTTTGAACCTAACAAATTATCATGAGAATGATTACGAAGTTGTATAAGAAGTTAGTGTTATTGTCACATCACATCATTTAATATGGTCAAAAAGTTTAAAGTTTTGATCAAGCAACAATTTGAATGAATCAAGATTCTAATTCATTCTTTGAACTTAATCAATTATAATGATCATGATATTAAACTTATTTGAATGTAAATGCCATTATAATGGTTTTGTAAATGTTGTGCATGATAAGTTGTAATTTTCATGGTTTTGAAACTATAAAATATTGGTATGCTACATAATTTAATATGATCAAAGAATCATTTCTTAATACAAACACGTGCACAACATTCATATGAACTTTTGCTTTTACACTAATCTAACCACAACATAAGAGTATTCCAATCCTCTAGTTGTTTGCTACTACTTCAACCTTGATATTGTTACATCTTCAACAACTTCCACTAATTTGATATACTTTGTACAACACCCTCCACAACACATGTAGTGATTTTTGTTGGATTTTCAAGTTTCTTGCACCATCATCTGGAATCCAAAATATATCCAAATCTAGAATCCTCAATAGGGTTTGATATTGTTTCAAAACTCTTCCAAATCCCAAGGTTTTGTCCCACTACTCATGATGGCCATAAAGGTTATATGGTTACCACTCCTTTCCAAGTAAGGTTATCATGGAATTCCCACTCTCCTTCCTCTTTGATTATGCACCAATTTGATTATCTACTTTTGAGGGTTTCCACCAAACAAAAGTTTCTTTCAACCCCTTTAACAAATCTTGAATTAACTCAAGTATCCTAAGAAAGTGAACTTGCAATATAAGGAATGTTGGTTAAACAAGAACACACTCTCTCACAAGTCAACAACTTCAAGTTCTATTGAATGTTACTTTTTTGTCTTGGTTATCATATTGTGCAATTCCATTGCCTTAACCATGAACCAAATATGTGCCACAATGGATTGTTCAAATAAACTCTACCAATGCCATGAATCACAAAGCATGTACATGATTTGAACATTCCAAAAACCAAACTCAAATCCAACTAAAACAACAACGCAACAATCACTTAGTATGAAAACATTTAGGGTTAGGGTTATAAGATTTCTGAGCTATGTTCTTCAAACCATAATATGGGTTATAAGTTCATTACTTACAAGTAACCACTATTGTGTTTAATATCTTCAAGACAACAGAAGCTTGTCAATAAGCTTTTGTCATGCGATCATTGAGTTCATTCATATTTTTTTCCAAGCGTTAGTGCAAGATTTAATTGTTTACATATACTTTTGAAGGTAGGCCTTTTCAAAGGATCAAGATCCCAACATTGAACCAGCAATTCCCGTGTCAAAGGACCAACATGGTCCGGTAGCTCTGGTTTGTTCCCATGGAGAACCCAAGAATAGTCCTCCCTTCTACGATCTTTGAAAGGGATACATCCCGTGAGAACCTCATAGTAGGTCATGGCATAGCTGTAAACATCCGCCATTTCTGTGAAGGTGTTTGATGTGACGTTGTGGTTTTGTAGAGCGAGTAGAATCTCAGGAGCTCGCCAAAAAGCTGTGCCCACAACCCCAACAGAACATTCAAAATCCGCTACATGACACCTCATAAAATACGCGTTGTCAACATCTCCGAGCATGAGGGCATTATCTGTGGCCCCTATAAATGCAATGAGAACGTTGGATGCTTTGAGGTCTCGGTGAAGTATATTATGTTGGTGCAGATTTAGCATCCCTGTTGCAATGTCAAACATGATCTGTTTGACTTGAGCTTTTGTGAAAGGTGGTCTTTGATTGTTGTTTCGGTGCATCCTCCTATCCATGAGCGTGCGTAGGTCACCCCAATATTTGGGCAATTTAAAAGCTAACCTTCCATCTTCACACAAAAGTGCGGTCTCCATGCTACAAACACAAACAGATGCGTTTAACGTGCTTAAATGTTCAAACATTTCGTCGGGCCATTGCTTTTGCAAGTCTTGCAAGGAAGACTTGTGCTTGAACACCTTGTACACCACCAATTTTCCATATATGTCTTCAAAGATTTCAGCTTGGGCACCCTTTGCGATTAGCTTCATACCCATTGGAACTTTCTTGTTCCGGTTCCTACTCTCGAAAATGTGTGGACATCTTGTATGTAGTGTTTTAAAGATCTCCATGTTCTTGGCTTTTTGATCAATTGCCGAATCACATGTTGATCGCAACTCAGTCCAATGAATTGTGGAATTTTCAATTTCCCTTTCAATTTCGCTTTCAGTTTCACTTTCAAGCTTGCTCTTTTGGTGGATTGTGTGCCCAATATGGCAAAAAAATGTGAAACCCATGCTTGCCAGTATGAGACTTCTCAAATATCTTGGCATCAATGATTCTATTACGCTACAAAGGACAAAATTTCTGAACATGACTACAAACACTTTTCTTACACAGATAGTATATTGCCAAAGCAATTGAAACCACTCGTCTATGTTGCACACCACAATCAAGCTATACCATTCCCCTATTATACCTACCTCTATGCAACATCATCACGGGCAATTATGGGCTTCTAGTTTTGATTGCTACTCTTAATACTATTTATGAATTGGGTCCATGAGAAGAAGCAACAGGATTTAGACCTTGGAGCTCATGTCCTTGAATGACAAACAATTCAAGAGATAATAATAATACAACGCACTTGACAAGAAGAAGGACTTGACAACATCAAGATGATCTTGCAGACAACGGGTCCAAGATAGTTTCCATACATCACCACTAAACGAAAGGAAGGGGCAGTTTGGCATGGATGCACGCAACCCATTCTGCTTCGAAAGATCGCTGAACGCGGCGGAAAACAGACGCGGCGCCAGCGACGACTATTTTTTGGGCCAGTCAGAGTGAACAGACCAGCCAGCACCCACCAGACTTGGGGCCAACTTTGAGCATCTTTGGGCCTGTTCTTTGGCCCCAAGGGTTGCAAATTGGCCTCCCAAATTTGATGGTACCAGCCTTGGGGCCAATACAAGGCCATAAAGTTCAGCATTTATTAATAACTTGGGAGCAGATTGAAAAGATTTTTTCTAGTTCAGACTTGACTCTTAGTGTAAAGCCCTTGGGGGCTGATTTCAACTTTTTGCACCAATAGGAATGCTTGATTTGGGTTGAACATTGGCAGTGACTCCTAGTGTAAAGTGGGGCTTATTTGCTGAGCCTGTGGCCGAGCCTGGAAGCCTGGGACCACTTAATTCTGGCATTTCCATTGGTCCACCACTTATTTGGCAAACCATTCGAAAAAGATGCCAAAGATGGAGGACAATAGCTTTATACGAAGTAGTGTTTTTTTTTTTGAGGAATTTTGTTTTAT
>Ga0209208_10004457_pt1 | contig 19841 bp, 22 predicted proteins | sample S1TSphfallax_3_FD_187694 | JGI IMG/M metagenome (GOLD analysis project Ga0209208, IMG submission 187694) | Host-associated microbial communities from peat moss isolated from Minnesota, USA - S1T2_Fd - Sphagnum fallax MG (SPAdes) (version 2) | ecosystem: Host-associated > Plants > Peat moss >...
CATCTATCAAAATGATACATTTCATGGTTGGTGTCATCATGGTTTCAACAACTTGCTACTCTTACCTCTTTTGAATCAATTAATTTGTTCTTTTATAGAAGGGATTGCATGCTACATATCACAAAACCTAAGTGAGAAATTTTTTCAAGAAATTAATTATTGTAATAAGAAAACAAAACAAAAAACCATGAAATGATTACCTATTAGGTAAAAAGAACATGTTATCCTTCTTTATGACACGTAGCATAAATTCTATCAACATTCCAATGAAAGGAAAAATGTTTCCAAATGTGGAAGCATTTTCAACTGATTAAAAAATGTCATATCCATGGGCATGCATCCATGTGTTGAATTTACTTTCCCAAACTTTAACATTTTTATTCTTTTTGCACCCTCCATTAGTCACACATTTGAATTATTTTGGATGTGTTTATTGAAAATTGTGAATAGGCAAATCAAAATTGTTTTCAAAATTATGATCATTTTCAAAATTGAAATGTTCATTTTCATTTGAAATCAAGTCTTCATTGGGTGTAAATTCTTTAAGGGGTACCAAAATCTTGATACAACACCTTTTTCTATCTTTTTTGCATAGTCCTTTTTTATCATGTAAAAACACATTTATGGATGATTATGATGGAATCTAAAATTGTAATGATTTAAAATATAGGCCTTTTGAAATATTTGACAACTTTTAACTCATTCATTTTTATGGGGATCAAGATATAGGGTAAGAAAGGACTACATAAAGGACTAGGCCTTTTTGTCCTATGTGGTAAACCTTAAAGGATTTTCACCCCATTGACAATTGTAAACATATTTGTATAATCATGTTGAACTACATGCAATTCATAGTTTAAAACTTATAATTTAGATATATGCTTTAAATAAAATAATCTTTGAAACACAAATTATGAGAATCTTCTAAAAGTTGAATGCTCAATTAGAGGAAATATTTGGACTGTCATAATGCAATGTTTTTGGATTGTAAATAAATTCAAAATGTAAAGCCATATTCAACATTAACATTATCAAACTTTAAATTATACATATTGTAATAAAATTTAGTGAAAATCATATTAAAAAATATGAATTAAAGAAAAGAATGAACTCATAATGGACTTTTGAAATGATGACACTAAATTTGTTATGTGTAAATAAAATGAAAATTGTTAATTCAAAAAAGTCATACAAATGTCAAAATAAAATTGAAAGATAGACCACCATCAATGAGGAGTTTAAAAATAAACATGCATTGAAAATTTGTCAATATGAAAATGTTGATTTTAAAAAAATTTAAATTTTAAATGCCCTTATTTTGGTCATTTTTTATCATCTCTAGTCCATTTCATATTGAAATATTCAAATTTTCACATCAATTACATGTCTAATGATATCTAAAGGGTGATCTATCAATACTTTTGATTTATAAAAAAAAGGGATAACCATAATATTTATAATTTGACAATTATTATAACTACATGAATTTTAACTAGTGAAAAATATAAAGCTTCAAAATGTCAAAAATGAATCACCTAACCATGTTTTTACCTTAAACTAATAATTAGGATATGTGTCCTCTTATCATCAAGAAATTTGAAACATGCAAAACTAGAAATTTAAATAATTTATAAATAGACCATGGTTTATGTCATGCAGTGGTTTGAGCTCTCCACATGTGTGAAAAACATCCAAATAAAAAAATCTATATATATATATATATGTGTGTGTGTGTGTGTGTGGAAGATTTGGTAAAAAAAAATCAACATTAGCAAATTGTAGATTAATTATTGCATCATTAATAAGAGGTGACATGAAAATGTTGAAACACAATGTTTTTGTGCACATTCACTTACGTTTGATTGCTCACAACACCTTTCAATAGGTACAACAACAATCTCATTCACAACACCACCTTCAAGAATTTGTGTATACTCATTTATCTTCATGGCTCTTACAAGAACTTGGTGAGAGTGAATAAGAACATCAAAACCTAAGCAACAAATAATTTTAAGATTAACCATAAACATTTGTGTGAAAGAAGGCATTGTGACCTAGAATGATGAATGAATTTTTTTGTGCAAAGGAACAAGGATTTTTACAAAAGATGTCATCATCAACCATGATGACTAGTCAATGTCAACCTTTTGGAAGGTTGTTAAAGGCAATTGGGTTCTAGGTTTATGAAAATGACCTAGAATAGGCTTGTTGTGTATGTTTTTATTATTTGAGGATTTTGTAATAAAACAATACATGTCAAAATGTTGTTTTGAAATTTATATTTGTTGTTTTGCTTTTGATGAAAGGGGCAATGATGCCAATGTAAATGTTAATCATGTGATGTTCATTATTGTTGTTGTGAGGTTATCCATGATGCCATCTTGGAATTTTTTTACTTGCTTAAGCTTTTGTTGTTTTGAAAATATGATATCTTCTTTTGTCACATGCTTGGAGTTATGGTGGAGATGCAAGGTTGTGGTGAATAGATGCCTCTTTCTTGGTTTTTTCTTATGACTTTCTTGTATGGTGGAAGCATAGAATGAATGCAAGTTGAATGACAATGTATAATTTGAAAGATGTTAACAATGGAAGGGTTTTTTTCATGTAATATAGCACAATGTTAAAGGATTTTTTAATTTTTTCTTTTAGATGTATCTTGGTTTTTCAATTTGGTCAATTTGACTGCTTTGTTTTTCAAAAAGTTGTTTTTTATACTTTCGTTATTTTGTGATGAGCTACATTATTATAATGTGTAAGTAGTCAAATGTAATGTAATGCTCCAAAATAAGAGAATGCAAAGGGAAAAATGAAGTCTTGTAATTATTAGAAAAACTATAAAAAAATGTATCAAGTGTTGTTGAGTAGATGCAAAACAACATTACATAGTAATTGGAAGTTGTAAGGAAAATGTTTTTAGGAAAATAAAATAGGTTTAATGAGAGAAATGATATTTAGAGAAGGACAAGAAAGATCTTACAACTTGCGAATATTCATGTTGAATTCCCTAAGTGATCATGAATGACACATGACTATTGTATTGGAGACAAACCATTAGAAATTAGAACTAAGGGAGAGCATAGTTGGATTCTGTAAGATCATATTAGTTATCTTACCTTGAGAAGTTTGATTTAGAAACAAGTGTGTGAGTGGAATATTGTAGGGTTTTTTGTGAAGTGGGTTTCATATATTTTGAGTGAAGAAGGAGAGTGATATAATCAATCCAAAGAGAATTAGGAAAGGGTTAAAAGGCAAGAAAAACAAGATAACACTTGCATTAAGACAACTTAAAGAGAGAGGGTATCATGAGAGGCTGATCCCACATACATTCTCATGATGTTGGAGCGGTTTGTGTTTAGAATGATGTACTTGATTGTTTGCTGTAGGATGTGTGATTGAAGCTGTGCATTGATTAATGCATAAGACCAAAGATGTTGTAGTAAAGATTGATCAACATTTGTATTTGTAGGGATGCTTCTTGTGTTTATATGTTTGTCTCAGTGTCTCTTGTGCTGGAGAAATTTTCCCAAATTTTGACTTAAAAAATATGATTTCAACCTATACAAAGGATTTTTCATGGGAAAAAAAATGACCCAAATTTGCCATATTTCAAATTATTAAAATAAATAAAATAAATAAATAAATAAAAACTGAACTTCACTGCTTGTACCTATACAGCTCCTATAATTCCTCGTGCACCTTGTGCATTAAATTCTTTGTTTCAGCATTTCAAACTGAGATTTATTGAAATAAGTGTGGCCTGTGCCATTGGCCCAAGTGTGAACCCATTATAAAATAGGAAAAGTCAACATGTGAACATTGTGTTGCAATTTTTTGAAGAGTCAAAATATGAAAGGAAATCATGCTTGAATTGAATGGTAAGCCTTGAAGAAATGTTACCATGTTCTCAACTGATTTTTCCTTCCAAAACATTGTCTTTTGGAATTTTTGGAATTTTCAGCAGCAGAAACCACTTTAAAAATCAGTATCTCCAACATTCTTCAATCCAACTCTTGCCAAATAAATTCCATTCAATCCTGCTCATCAAGATCTTTCCAAGAACACCAAAGGCACATTCCAATTCTTCCCAAATTTTCAGCTAATTCTTTTAATAACTTCCAAAAGGTAACCAAGAATATAAAAGGACTCTGTTTTTTATCCTCCCCCTCCCCCACCCCCCCCACCTTCATATCTATTTTGTAGCCAAATTTGGCTAAATTATTTCCTGGATGATAGCCACTTTGGCTACATCACAGAATCCTTAAAAGAGACCCCCATTTGTAGGGATACTTCTTGGTCTGATGTATTTGGCTTTTTCTGTAAGGCATCCTTTTTTTCTTTTTCTTTTTCTTTTTGTTGGTGACAACAACATACCTGAAAAGAAGAAAAGGTAAAGTTGAAAGCAAAAATTGAGAACATTCTTTCCCTGGGGGTAAGGAACTATTTAAAACCTGGCACCCCCAACCTTAGGTCACTTGGCCCCAGGAAGAGACTCAAAATAGGTCCTTAAACTACTACTACTACTACTACTACTATAGGTACACACAAAAAGCACATGATTTTAGATTTTAGCACTTAAAAAAAAGTAGTTTTCATGTGGTTAGCCAATTTATGGCATATTGAGGCCCTAATTTGGCTATCTTAACTTCTTTTTTAAATACATGGGGTTTTTCTTCTTTTTCATTTCACTCTAGAGTCTCTAATTTGGCTATATATATAGATGATGCTAGCCAGCCCCAAGAAAAAAGAAAAAGAAAAAGAAGAGTGATCTGATTTCTCTCTCTGTCTCTTACATGTCCCCAACTGTCTCTGCCAACGCACAATTTTGATTACATTCTGCACACATCCCCTGCATGCAAAGTTTTGTTTTGTTTTTGGATTTCTTTGCTCGTGCACCAGCTACTCTAGGCCATTGCCACTTCCAGTTTTGCTGTTTTTTTTCAACAGAGAAAGTGAAAGTCTAGCAAGGAAGTAATAGGCCTACATACTTGCACGAACTCAGGACCAGGAACCCACCACTTGCTTCCCTTCTTCTTCGTCTTCTTCTTCCGGAGAAAAGTAATATTCGCAGCCAGCTCCAACCAGGACTCAAACGTTTGTAGCTTCAATACTGTGATGATCCAGATCAGATCAGGATTTGCATAATCTCTCGGGGCCGGTTCCATACCCCCCAAAACCCAGAGGAGCAACATATCTGGATTTCACCAGAAGCTTATTGGTATGCACTCTAGTGTAAGTTTTGTGTCAGCTCTCTGTGTTCTGATCTGAAGCTGGATCAAGGTTTGTTTCTAGGTTTTCTTTTGCTAGTTTTGCTGGTTTTGTTTTTTGTTTTGTGTCCTTTTTATTATTATTAAATTTTCTTTTTAGGGTCGGGAGGGTGGAGGTTTTTTGTGGCAGTTTTCAAGAGCAATCCCACATACTTGAAATATTCACCGGATCTTGTTTTACTTCGTCGCGGATTGTTTTCGACTATCAATCATATAGTGACCGAGGGTCAAGTTGCGTTTTCTTCTTCTTTCGAGTAGAAACAGATCCTGTGACAATCGTATTACATTTTACAGTCGGCCGGACAACAGGTGCTTTCATATCAGAAGGACCCAACAGTGCAGAACAAGGCCAAGAAGAGATCAGATTTCTCCCCCATTACCGGTATCTGTGTCAGGTAAGAACAGTGCATGCTCCCCTCTCTGTGTGTGCGTGTGTTGGAAATTGGGTTTTCTGAACTCTTTTGGGGTTATCTTGCGTTGAGGTAAGAAGCAAAGCCAAGGGAGCTTGGGGTTGAAGGCGTTGAAGGCCGTGTTCTTCTTCTTCTTTCAGTAGATCTCTAGCTGTTTCTTCAGGTTCTGTAAGAAGTGGAGCTTCATCACAGAACTCAAATCGGGTGAAGATAGCTAAGTCGTGTCATGCAGCTTTGAACCCAACCTATTTTTGCTCCTCCCCTAGTCTTGCCTCTAGGTTTTCACTGCGCATGATTTTGGAGTATCTTTTTAGCACCTGTCTGATGTCTGTGCCCACCTCTGCAATACAGTTTGCCCTCTACTGCCCTGTCAAGAAGACTCACTTGACAAGGTTTTGGAAGTCTGCAACTATGACAAGAGATGCTCTCATGTTAGATAGTGAGATCACTGAATATGAGCAGCATCTTGTATACTAAGATTGTGCCATGGACATGCAGGACTGATGTCAGCTGCTGGGACTTCTGAATGGGATCTAGTTCAGTTTCCTAAGTAATTGCACTTGCAGCTGAGCAAGGAACAACTTAGAGCTTCCTAGTGTTTTTTTTTCAGTGTTCAGAATGTTCAGAACTGTGTTTCACATGCTGAACAGTCTTTGTCTATGTGCATGAGAACTGGGTTGACATCTGAAACTCATTCCTTTGTTTCTGTGAGTATCTGACTGGAACCTCATGAGCATGTAGCATCGATGCTATGAAGGTGGCCAAGCAATCTCACTGCCGATTGCCTTGTATGTCTGGTACACGCTAGCTGTGGGTCATTGCTTCTAAGAGCAACTCCACTGGTGCTCAGTATGTGACCATGTAAATTAACATTGGATGAAGAAAAATCAACACATGCAAAGCTTAACACCTGCCAGACAAGAGTAATAAATAAGATCTGACTGGTGCTCCCTCTTTCTGATTGGCCAATCATAATAATTGGTTCAAGTGGTTTGCTATTAGTAGTCTCCCATCTGTTTGCAGTCCCAGTTTTAGATTTATGGGTGAGGTTGAAAAACAAATGAATAACTAAACTTGGATGTGAGAAACACTTTTGCAGAGTCACATGCTGAGCACCACTGGAGATGCTCTAATACCATTTGTGAACTTCTTTGGTTGTAGTTGGCATCCTGTTGAATTGGATTGAACTTGTTGATGTGGGATGAACGAGTTTCTGATCCTTGATGGGTTCTTCCTGACTTGGTAGTCTGCTGGTTTTGCAACACACATGGCATTCTTCTGTCCACTGAATTCAAACTGAAGTCAGTCACTCTCTTACATTCTATTCTTTAACACTGTGCTGTGAACAATGGATCTTAAATAGGGAAAAGAAAATGACAAACGGGATGTGGTCTGAGTGAGCTCTGCCAAATTTCATTCAACAAGATTCAAGTGGAGGAGAGAGATAGAGATAGTTAGATTCTGCCTCCTCCTGCAGGAAGCTGAAATCCTGCAGAAAAACTCATCATCCAAGTACCCAAGTTCCAGAAATCCAAAGTTAAATTGCAGATCTTTTTCTGGTAATCTGCAGGTGAGCTTTATGTTCATGTGATTAAGCTCTAGTTTTAATTCATTGTTTTCTGCATGAGGAAGAATGCAAGAGACTCCAATGAAAAAAGAATGTTAAAAGACCATTTCAATGAAAAGAAAGTATGTCAACAAAAGAAACCCATTACAAGACCAGTTTAGAATATAACTAAAGCACTCTCAAAATCTCCAGTACTAAGTCCAAAATTATATCCAATTTTTCAATGTGTGGCAGGTGGGATGTTTTGGTTGGCGAAAGCAAACTATGGAATTATAAGGCACTGTTACTAATCTTGTGGCACTTTTATTTATTTATTTATCTTAGAATATGGGTTTCAGATCAATCAAGCTTTGGATGGTTTTAAATTGTCTTTTTCTAATAGGAGCACTAGTGTTTACGACTATGACGCTTTGGTTGGTTGCGCCAACAAGCTTCAACATGAAGGGCAGCTTCTTGCACAAGGTTTATTATTCTCCAGATGTTAGCCCAATTTTTCAGGGCATAGTTTTAAGCATCAACTCTGAGCGCTTTGATCATACAGGATCTACACTCAAGCATTTGAATATTAGGGTTACTCAGCACATACCGCTCAAGTACAACAGCATCACAGTGGACCAGGAATTGGAGAAGTTTCAGGGTTCACGAAAGTACCACACTGATGAGTACTTGAAGGTTTTCTCTAACCGGATGGCATTCATTGCTGCAATGCAAGCTTTTGCAAATGATCATTCTGTTGATCCAAATGCTTGGCGCTTTTTCTTTGAGGATGACATTTCTTTACACCCTAGCCTGAAACCTGATCAAGCCAAAGAAATACTGGAGACAGGGTTGTCCTTAGCATCAGGCGATGGAATGGTCTACTTAGGACTTTGTGGACCACGTTGTGCGGGAACAAAAATGCCACTTGTAAATGGCACTGATGCTGAAAGGTGCTCTGGAACATGTGCCCATGCATTTGGGTTCAAAAGATGGAAAGTGGCAAGGTTTCTGTCAATCATGGGGGACTTAGAAATTGAGGGCCATGATCCCCACATTGAGAGCATGTACTTTGATCGCACACTCCTTGCTTATGGACTTCAGGTGCACAAAGTCTGGCTTATTGGGATTGACCTGCAAAGCCCTGCAAGAGAGGGTTATGATCATTTTGGTATCCTTTTCCAGGATAGGGATGCCTTCCACTCTTCAATAAAGGACTGATAAACACGAGTACCTCACACCATAACCATAGGTTTTTTTCTTCACTCCAAGATGGGTTGTGCCATCCATTTGGAGCCCTGTGATTAATGTTCCCAAGTTCTGTAGAATCCCTGTGATTGACATTCCCAAGTTCTGTAGAATAGTAAAAAGTCATTCTTCCCAATTATGAGATCAGAAAACTTGATACATGGATCATTGAAGAATTTTCATTGGTTTCTTTCATGCACCACATATGAAGTAGTAAAACACGATCTTGCTTGGAATACAGTAGTAAAACTAGTAGTAAAGAGGAACTGTCTTCACTTCTGTGTACACCTATTAGGGTTTAATGTGTTAACAAAATGTTTCATGCTATGTTGCTATATGCAGAGATAGTGTGCATAGGTCTGCACACTACTTGCTTTACATTTGTGTGATGACCTTACCCATGACATTGATTTATTTGATGCAGACTTTTTTCATCGCACTTCACTTACTCTGAACTATGTTGATGTTGGTGTTAAAGCCCTCCATTTTATCACTATCTTCTTGGAATAGCTTTGTAAAAGAATGGTTGAGTAACCACAGAAAACTTACCTTCATTGGAAAAGCCTATATCCCAACACTAAGCCCACAGTTCAGCTTATAATGACACTGCATCCTCTCCTTTATTGCCTGCAGAAAAAAAGGCAATTTTAAGAAATGCACAGAAAGCTTCTCTTCTAAGTTCAAGTCACAATGCAGCTCAAGCTAAAATACAGTAAAAGATTTAACCTATGTACTCAAGCTTGCTTGGAACCTTTCCTGACTTCACAAGGGAGTGACTGCAATCGATCCTTGGACATTGGGTGAATACCCACCTGTTGAATCCAATTGCTGCTCTGTGAGTCTTCCCTTTGTGGCAATAGCGAAAAAGTTCCATGTAAAAGAAACAACCAAAAACCACCAACTGTTTTAGAGCTGGCTTTTAATGCAGCTCACGAAAAAAAAAGCAATGTCAAAACTATTTTCACTAACAAAACTCATATAGAAATTTGAGAACGTGGTAGAATGCACAATTTCAAGGTTTTTTGGATCACTCCATTAATCCCTAAACGCAGGGAAAGCCAAATATACACTTAAAAGTGGACCAAATTGGTCTGCCCTGATGCTTAGGGGTAAAGATGCAACCAATTGTAGACCTATTAAAACTCCATCGAAGCCTGCTCCCAGTTTGCTCTTTGTATGTGGAAAGCATTCTTAAAATGCTTGCATAAGGACTGAGGAATTCTCAATACGTACGATTTGAGTCAACCCAAAAAGAATTGAGAGATGACCAACCACTTGTAATAACATTATGGATGTTTCAGATCCAACAACATAACAGCAACCAATGAGCAAGCATGAGAAAAGTAGAAACCCAAACTGAAGAAAAGAGAAAACAAGAACACAAAATTGAGGAGCAGTTTGAAGAACAGCAATGTTGTATACATGTGTTCAGGGACCTTCAACAGTAACATGTACAGTAAGTAATGAGCACAAAACCATAACATCCCCCACTGACTTCATCAGTTCCAGCTAGGGGTAGGTTAATGTCCAACAAAATAATAACCAGGTAATGAGATTCTGCCACAAGACCAATCTTTTGCCATTGTGAATTTGATGAGTACTTGATCCATGGAAGAAGAGGAAGAAGATCCCAACTTAAGACTTTTTAGTGAGTGATCAAAGAAATTATGGATGATATACTTGAGAAAATCCATTCCTCATGCTGTTTTTCATTCAGAATTGTACATGAAATGTTTTAAGGATCTTATAATGTTCAATGGCATTTCAATTTGATTATGCTTGCAATTATAAGTCCTTGCTTGATGACAGGACATTTTGCCTCCATTATTTCAAGTGAGCCTCATAACATTTTTTATGCATCACAACTTTGCCTTTTCATTTGCAATTGTGATCAAAGTACACTCCGAGTGAATTGTTTGTCATCTCTCCTTCACTGAAGTTCTCAAGGTTTGTTAGTTTCCTCATACTTCTTTCATGATGATGAAAATGCCCAAAAACTCAACCTTGAAAACTTCAATCATGATGGAGCTATCCTAACCTCATACATTTACTTCATCCATGATGTGGTGAGTGTAAAACGCTTTCACCAATTTGCAAGGAATCCATGTCTGGCATGTTTCATTTTAATGAGATGGAAGACATGGATGAAAAAATCTAGAAAATGTTGGAATGCCTTACCTAATCATAAACATGTTTTATATAGCATACAAGACAGTGAAGAGGTGTAGGATATCCAATGAGCCACTAGGGCCCAGGGGTCCCATTTGTGGGAGGAGGGCATAGTTACATAAACGCTCGATGGTTTAGTGGTGTCCTAGTGTTTCAGATCTTTGCCCAATCTTGATGCCTTGTTTGTATGAGTGCCTGATTTCAGACCGATTCTGATGTGTAATTTGTTTCATTGTCACAGATTGGTCCAAAGAACCCACAAAGAGCATAAAAACTACTATTGACAACATGTTATTGTGCACATCAGAGCAGCGCGATTTTTGACTGTATTCCTGCCATTCTGCAAGCTACATCTGCGGCATACTGGAAGCATATTCTTCCTCAGTTGCTGTTCAATGGAATGAACAAAACCATCATCATTGCTTGAGTGTTGGAGAGTTCCTTTCTTTATCACATAATATAACTGTATGTCTCAATCCATTGCTGTCAAGGTTCTTCTTGACAGGATGTCCCATATTCTTGGAAAGCAAAAAGCATGAATAACCCATGAACAATTTCATCCAGCAATCAGGTACACAAAAAAAATACATGTTACAATTTTTTGATATGAAGTTCCCATTTGTCCAATCCATTTATCACAGTTTTGGGTTTCCCTGTGAGCTGAAAAACAAACAAACTCATGAAAGATAGAACCTGACAAATTTTGGCACAAGTACATCACACTGAGACTGGATCCTCCTTTCATTATCCTGACTACGCTTAGGTTTGGTCAGGCTAGGTTGGATTGCCAATCTTAAGAGCTGATGCACCCATCTGAAATTTCTGACAAGGAACTTCTTGTGCCCATCAGAAAACCAGACCTCACGGCTTATACTCTGGATTCCAGGTTACAAAAGACCAATTCCTGTACACAAGGTGAAGAATCATTAGCCCCATGCGGGAGTCCTATGACCATGAAATACAAAAAGGAGTTCAAATACTGTATCTAAGTTTGGACTGCTGACCTTCTAATTTCAAAAGAACCCCTACTGGCAAACTGTCACAATTTTCAACTTGTAACTGGCAATAAAGCTTGTTATGAATTGTGGGGTCAGGTCTTGTGAGGTAAGGAGCTATAGGCCCATCAGAATCATCACTGAGTCCTTATCCAAGACTTCCAACAGACCTGAGATTTCTGTTAAACCCTTACAACTCTTTATAATAGCTACTGTGATTCTTTCACAAGTGTTTGACAAAATATCAGAGTGAGGTCGGCAAACACAAGGTGGCCCATGGACAATGGGCATCTGTTCTGTTAGGGTATTTGCACTAACAGAAGGCACAGAAAATATAAATTTGATTCATGTGCCATCTCAGAATCAAACATGTGTAGGAGAGCACACACCCTATTCCCCCAGGCTGCAGGCAATGTTTGTACAAGCCTTCTCTGTATGTCATTCCTCTGACATTGATGACATGCTCTATTTCCATTTTTGTCTTCCTTTGTTCCACTGAATCTTACAGCTTCAACTAATAAAACATGTATTCATTTGCAGACTACAAGCAGTTGAGGATCTGTTGCAATGCAAATGAAATATTCATTGAGATATTGCAACTGGAATGTTGTGGAGACACCAAAAGAATCCTTTCCAGCAATGTAACATCAACAGGTTGCATCTATGCATGTCAGCATGGTTTTTATCATCACTGTCTGTGTGCTCATCATGTTCTGCTTGTGCAAAACAGTAAAAATAAATGGGCATCATGTGCTCATTATGTTCGATGGAGAGGGGATAGGCAAGAAGAGATGGGTGGAGAGATTATGTAAGCTCTCCAAAGGAATACTGGATATACCTTTTGGAAAACCAAATTTATTGATGGAAAACTCTGTCTTCACTGCCTTCCAATACTTTCTTCAAGAATGTACGTACATATCAACACAACACAACATGTTTTTATCAAGAGCATGCAACAGTGTTCAAAGACAACATAATCAACTACACCTAAAAAGAAAAGCATCTGCTCCTGATAATACCTCCAGTTCCTCCAGGAAGTTTTGCATATTTCAAACAAATAGATCTCCATATGATCTGAAACATACAAATATGTGTCAACATAGGTTTTTTACAGAATCGATGTAGTACTGCAAACAAAATGTACAACTTGTACACGAACCTTTCTTGTGCTACAAAACTTTTGTGCATGTACAGACTTTCACCACATCTTGATCAGATTCAGCACATTAATTTGAAGCTTTTGTGTCATGAGTGTAAACACTATTTATGAAGTAATGTTGCACATGGGGAGCAATACTAAAACATGCACACCCACACACACACATACATATCCATATATCAATGAATTTGAAGAAGAAATGTGTATATACCCATGAGGATATTTCAATTATCAACCAATGGATATGAATATTGGTCAAATGTATGGGAAACTTCAATTCATCGAAAATGTACAATGGCATTCTTGTATTATATCATGTATCTTCCATGTATCTAAAGCATGTAAAATTTGGCAAGATGAAGAAATTCAACATTTCCAAACTAAACACATGTGAATAAATTATACCAAATGATTGTTGGATAATAATATTTTGATAGATTTGACTAGTCTAACTTCATATCATATGTTCAATTTAGTTTAAGAAAGATGGTGAATACCAACCACAATAACAATCACAAGCAAACATATTGTAATGAAAAAAGAAGTTCCCAATAAAGTGACCAAAACCTACCCATTTGACTTCTTAAAGAAGTGGGTTGGCAAGGAAGCAAATCATTCCATGAGCTTGGAACTTAAGCATGGTGCCTAGAGTTGGAACTTAGGGCTTGCACATAACTTTTATCCTATAGTCATTTATGTTAGACCTATAAATTAAAACACAAAATAAATTATCATAGGAATAAGGCAAGAGGGATGAATGTGTGCATTCATAAAAATCATGGATGAATGCATTAATGCATGGATGGAATTTTTATTATAAGATTTTATCCTTGGCAAATTTTCATTCATCTAAAAGTGGGTTTAAGAAAAAAATTGGACTCTAATAAGTAGTTATCCATCTAATTATCAACATCGATAAACCTGGAATCCCTCATCCTTTAAACAATGATCTTTAACTACCCATGATTTGTCATAAACTTACAAATGACATAAAAATAAGCTCTTCCATCAAACAACAATACACGTGACAAAATTTTATATGTGGGGAAATTAAATGTTGAATGTGAAATGTGATAGCTTAAAGGATGTTTAGAAAGTCTTTAACAAAACACCTTTAACATTTATGTTTTGATGATGTCCATACTTTCTCATTTGTGGTGATTTTCATTCATTAGGTTGAGTTTCTATTTTTTTCCCATTGCTCTATTTGTCACAAACGAGCATTAATAACAAAGATGTCTATCCAACTTTCCATGATTATTGAAGCACAAACTATGAAAATAGCCAATGATCATAGGAGCGTCAAGTGATATTGGATTGTGAGTATGAAAGGCCATTAAGGTCATGTTGACAACATCTCCACAAAAGTGACAAAGTATGGAATATCATTTGTTTGGGTACTTTGCCAAATTCATTTTACTTGCTTACCAAGTTCACTTTGCCAAATTGCCAAATCAACATTGCTAATTTTTTTATTTGGTTATTTTGTCAACTTGATTTTACTACTTTGTCAAGTCCACTTTGCCAAATCATAAAGTCCACAATCCCAAGTCACCAATTCCACATTATCAAAATAAACATTGCCAAATTGCCAAGTATATTTCAACATGTGAACTCCTTCAACGAGCTTCTAGTTGCCTACAAATATAAAATTTTATGAATTGTCCAATGCTTGATTTTTTTTCAATCTGCTAGAATTTATGCCCCAAAAACTCAAAAAGTATTTTTTAAAATTCCTAGGTTACCCTTCCCCCAATGATTTTTTTGTCATAAATTTTCACAACTTGGTGATCAAAAAATTGAAAAAATTGGAAATTTTGGTTATTTTAATGTAAATTTGACCAAAAAAGTACATAGAATTTTGGAAACATTACCAAACATTTGAGACCACAAAGTGAAAAGAAAACATTGCGCCCCCTCCACCCTGCCCCTTTTCCTTTAGTTATTTCTTTAAATCATGTTTTATAAGAAACTTGATGGTTTTTTTAAGATTGAGGAAAGCCCTTTCAAAATTCAAACTATCCTTTGAACTTACTAAACCTAATAAGCATGTGTTAAACCTCCCTAGGAAAAAACCCTGTTCTGTTTGTTCAAGGAGTAGGTAAGATTATGTTAGGTTCACTAATTGAAGGTCTTGACTCCCATAGATGTCCCTAACAAAGGCATGTCTCTCAAAGGGTTGTATAAACCTTACCAAGAATCATGAGGCGAATGTGCTTTGGTAATAGATAACATCCAAGGATGAATAGAGACTATGTGTCAAGGGGTGTAGAGAAGCTTCAACAAATCGAACACACACGGACATTGTCAAAATTGAATGCTCCTCCATCACAAGCAAAGCCATGAATGCAACAAAAGGAGCAATGGAGATTGACGAAAGAGAAGGCTCGTTCTTTCTTGAACAAGGTCGAAAATGCTTTAACCCTAATCCTGGGAGGAGACATCCCGCACATCCAACCCTAGATGCAGGGGCCACACGATGATGACATGTGTCGATGTGTCTTGGATTCTCTTGCTAATCTAGTCTGGAGGTCTAGAGAGATTTGGCTATTTTTCCTAAAAAAAATTAACCTATTTTACAAGCTTAGAGGTAGCCAAAAAAATTTAGTGGTAGGGGGATTTGGCTAAACTTCACCAGTAAAAGAAAGGAACACTCTACTTGAGTATCTTTCTGGTTACAGGACAAGCCTGCTTTGCCTACAAAATACATGTGATAAATATGTGAAAGAAAACTTTGTCTCTTTACTGGATTCAGGATATACCCTTTTGCTTTCTCAAGCAAAAGAAAAAGCAAAAGACATGTGATTAAACAGTTAAAGAAAGGCTCCATCTTTTCTGGGTTTTCAAAGTAACTTTTGCATCACATGAAAAAGAGTTGAGAAATTCTTTTCATAGGCTGCACGTCCAAGTTCACATGAAAGAGTTTTTAAAAAAACACTTTAATAAGGGCCTTATTCCATTGAAGGGCCGCCGCACCTTCAGCATAGGATCCCCAAAAGACTGCTTTCATTGGCTCAGATTTTGTTCCATTTAAAGTGTCTCTCACGTTGTAGTGTACCTCTTTCTGCACGTTAATTTGGGGGGGAGGGGGTGGGGGCGAGGGTCCCATATTGGGTAGAGGCCCAATCAATACACAATGTAGGATGTGATAGTTATCAATCATATGTGTTCATGTCAAGTTCTCAATGAATTCACATCATGTTCTTAATGGATTTTTTCAACGTGTTCCCCAAGTTCCCAATGTGTTTCTCAAGATGCTCCCAATAGCTCACCACACTTTATACCATATTTTTTGCCCAAAGTTGAATAAGCTATATAATATAGTTGGGCCAAAGGGAGGCATGTCTACCAATCATGTATTGGAAGTGCAGACTTCTATTGTGGGTGGGGGTTGTTCAAACTTCAAAGTTTTACATATTTTATTTGTTTTTAATTAAGAAAAAAATTCAGATTTTTTTGGGAAATAATTTGGGAATGCATCTCACAAGTACTTAATAGAACTAACAATAAGTGACCCAAGCTGGTTCCAATGGCTGGATATTGGTGGTTTTACAATGGACCCAATAGTATAAGAGGCAAGTTATTTTTAGTCCGATTACACCCCCTATATGTTTTGGGTGTAGAAAACAATATGAATTGAGATGGCCTTCACCCACCAAATGTAAATCATTGTTTAATACATTTGTTGGGCATCAATTTTAGGGGTGTATTTGGAAAGAAATTTTGATGCTTCCTTCATTCCTGGCTATGACCATGCATTTCACATGCAATTTATTTGACTGAACAAAATGCAAAAATTGAACTCAACAATTGAAAGGGAAAAACGGAATTTTTTTGAACCCCATACAACAAAGTTGATGACCAATTTTTTAAAACTTCAAAGTTGCATTGGAGAAAGAAAAACTGGCCTCTTGGCTGCATGCTGCATTATTTGGTCATTTAAATTGGTTGGACACCACTTTTGGCCTAGCTTAATACCCCTTCATAAAGGGAGGCTTACCTCCACTCCAGGTCCCAACAGGGACTGACTAGTTAATATGACAAGACTTATGATTTCTATTGAATATTAAAGAATTATGTATGTCATCAAGAATGAAGCCATTTGACACATGAGGGAAATGATGGATTGTATGAAATGTCAAAGCTAATGATAATGTGGCAAAAAAAAAACCAGCTATGATTGCACAACAGCATATGTCTTTATACATAAATGGTTATCACTTTGGTGTAAGTTTAAGGCAAACACTAGCATAGACTGGCTGGTGACCAAACACTTAAGCGCTCAGGGCAGGCCAGACCCAAGGGGAGGGCTCCCTTGTTTTTGTGTCCAAACAAAACTTGAACCTCTCCTCTTGGTGCATCTGACACACTAACAATCGTCCAAAACAGATTAGAAATGAGAAAGTTACGGCCCTCAAAGTAAAGGGGTTCACAAACTCAAAAAAAACAAACCACCTAACACTACAAACGTTGGTTCCCAAACACCCGAAAAATTCCATGTATGTTGTTTTGTTGCTATTAGAGTTCAAAGCTGATTCCTAAAACTTTAGGAGGTACTCTTATGGCATTCTAAATTGTTTAAAGTGAATAAAAAATAAAAAAGTTATGAGATTTGAAAGTAGGAAGGGTCCAAAGACAAGAAAAAAGAACTCCTTTTGTAAGTTGAAAAAAGCTTATTTTTTGTCTTGTTATTTTTTCATTACTCCTTTCCTTTGCACTTCAAAGATGATTTCTAAAGCTTGAGGTAGCACTCCCATAACATCTTAAATTGCTCAAAATGAAAACACATATTATGAAAATATAAATAAGTGTTCAATCATAAACAAGAGTTTGATGATGGGCCGGTCTACCCTAAGCAGGAGAAACAAATTCAATGCAACACCAATCTCAACATAGTTACATCACAATGTTTAGTAAGAAAAATAGTTTTGAAATTTTTTGATTTTACTTGAACTATGTTTTTTTTTACAAAATATTTTCAAGAAAAAAAAGTGATCTATTTGTTAAAATCTCCCTTTTGAATGAAAAGGTTTAGGTTAAAAATTTGGTCCTTCCATGAACAAAATGGATGAAAAAAGAAAAAAAAACCTTTGGACAAATTCTTTGAGCTAAATTTCCTAAGGAAAAAAGGACTTTCTATGAGGTGAAAACAAAATGATAACCTCAATCATGTTCCATTCAAAAGAAAAGGACTAAAGTCCCTTGGGGAACAAAATCTCAAATGTTTGACAAAAAAGTTCAAACAAAAAATGTTGTCTAAATCAAACATTCTTTATACCATTGGAAAGCTTTTGAAACATAGATATCAAAAATAGTATGACAAAAAGAAAGTTGGGCATCAAATTTTGAAGTGCCTTTCTCTCTGGGGGAAAGGGATGGAAAAAGGATTCAACTATTTGAGGAAAAGGGCATTGAAAAATTTGATCTCTAGTTTTTTTGTGCCATAATTTTTCACTCATAACTTCAAATTCAAAAAGCAAGCTCAATTTAGATATTTAAGTTTCAAGAACTTTCCAATAATATAAAAATATGTTGAATTTAAACAACATTTACCCCTTGTATTTTCTTGTCAAACATTTGTAAACTTGTTCATCATGGGAAGAACTTCCCCTTGAGAGAAATTGCTTTTCAAAACAACTTAGTCACTTTTTCTTAGGGGGGATTTGCTCTTCAGGGGAACTTAGCCCCTTCCTCCCCGGGCGAAGTTGTTCCTTAGGACAACTTAATCCCTTTCCCCTTGGGAAATTGTTCCCCTTCTCAACATGATGAGGGCCACCATTTTGTCAGAAAATCCATTTCTCCCTGGGACATTTACTTGAAAAAATTTCCCAAACCCATTTTTGTCCATTTCGTTCATGGAAAGACCAAATGTTTTTGAGAAAAATATAAAACCTTGAACCCTTTGGTTGAAAGGGGAAATTTTAAATAGTAAATATTTTTTTCCCTTGAAAATATCGTGAGAAAAATAATTAAAATATTAATCACAGTTTGGGTATGGTCAAAAAAATTCGAGAATATTTTTATTATTGGGCATTGTTTTGCAATTGGTCAATATCAGTGCCACATTGAATTCATTGTTCATATTTAGTGTATTCCCAAGTTTAATTAGTAATAATCGATGATGAAGTGGCATGCACATTCGACCAAGTGTGTTGGAATACACCCTTAAAGTGGATTGTGGAAGCTTTCGATCAATGTTGGCTATTTATTAATTTTTTTTAATAATTGGCTAATTCGGTTTTGGATATTTTCCAACCAAATAACCTAGATAATTCCATTGAAAAAAAACTTTAGTTTTAATACTGATTTTTTTTTCCCCTCATTCAAAATCATTTTTTTCACAATTAGTTTTTATTTCATTTGGTTATATTTAACTCGTTTTGAAACATCAATTTAAGATTTTAAGTTTAATATAAAGACAACTTTTTTAATTTTAAAATATTTCAAGGGCCAAGAAAAAACTAACAGTTTTCATTACAAAGATTTAATATCTAAAATCAATTTTTAAAATCACATTTAATAAATAATGTACTCAAATTTTAAAAACAAGATTAATCTTCTTTTAATTCATCTTGCTCAAATGAGCCTTCAAAATCATTTAGTTCATCCTCCATATGTAGTCAAAATTCTATCAATTCAATCATACTAGAAGGAACCTTGCAACCAACTCTTGTATCATTGGGTCAATTCTTATTCACAAAGATAAACTTCTCAAGGTTGTTTTATTACATCTTTCTCAAGCTGATGCATAATGTAAAAAATATATGTTGATGAATATATGCAAGTGCAAATGAAGGCCAGTCCTAGTTTACAAAGATAGTTTAAATAATGCCAACCAAAATGACACCCTTTCATTTAAATTCAAAGTGTCATTTGCAATAGATGACCCTACACAACAAAAATCACAACAAAAAATCAACAACCTTAATTTACCCAAAACTTAAACAAAACATACAAACAACAAAATAACCATACAAGAAAAACAAAAACAAAACCCAACGAACAAACCAAAAGGAAAAAAAATCTCACCTTTTTTAATTGCAATGGTTGCAA
>Ga0209208_10004458_pt1 | contig 19826 bp, 14 predicted proteins | sample S1TSphfallax_3_FD_187694 | JGI IMG/M metagenome (GOLD analysis project Ga0209208, IMG submission 187694) | Host-associated microbial communities from peat moss isolated from Minnesota, USA - S1T2_Fd - Sphagnum fallax MG (SPAdes) (version 2) | ecosystem: Host-associated > Plants > Peat moss >...
TTCTAAAACTGAGGGTGAAGCTGAGGATGAATGGGAATTCACAACACCTAGTCACATGTTTCTGCCCAACATGCACCTGCCTGCAGTTAATAGCATGATCAATAGTGGCCTCTTCCAGTTGGGCATGCAACTTGAGAAGGTGGAGAAGTCAGGAACAATCGATAGACTTTAGTTGCAATTGTGTGATGGCTGCATAGGTAGGAGCTCTGAAGAAGGAAGAAAGGAAGTGCAAATTGAGGCAGGCAGCAAGTTCTGGAATGAATATATGCAGAGGGCCAGAATTTGAAAAACACAAGAGAGCACAACAGCAATTGCAAGAAACTCACCAGTGAAGCATCAGCCTTCATAACACTTTCTGGTTTTGGGGAGTGATTCTGGTGATAGTTCCTCTGAGGCATTGTTGCTAGCAAGGCCTAAGGGTTCAAAGAGTTCAGGGTTGATGTTCCTGAGGAGTCAAGAAGAGTCACTGGGTTACTCAGTTCCTGAGGAAGATGTGGAAGAAGGAAGGAGAAGAAACCCTTGGTTAATGTGGCATTGCAATTTAGCTTTTATGTTTGTTGAGTTAGTTAGCATTACCACTGGGTCTTCTCGTTACTGCCGGTTTTGCAACAGAAACTTAGTATGGTGGTTAATGTCTGCCATTGGCATCCACCCACTTCTGGGAGCTGATGAAGCCATGAGACTTGTTGCTATTGCTTCACACTGCTCCTAGGTTTTTTATTTCTCTTGTTTTTTCAGCATTTGTGTTCTCTCCTTTGCCTGATTTCTGACATATTGTTGGATCTGAAATCAGTCCAAACATATCATCAGGCCATCTCAATTCTATTTGGGTTTGTTTTTTAAACTTAAGGAAACATTTTTGAACTTTTGCTCTGGCTTTCCTAATTGTGAGTATGGAGATTTCTCAATTCTCATGAGAGTTATTCTATTCAGTATACATATATTGCAAGTATGGGAGAGTTCTCAATACTTATGAAGATGGTTCTTGTTTTGCATTGCAGGTTGCTGTGAATGAAGTATCCTCTCAACCACAGTTGGGGGATCAGGCCATAGATAATTCTGAAGAATATAGGGAGATGATGACTTCATTGGGTGACAGACTGAGTGTGCACAGCAAGCAAGTTCTATACCAAAGGATGATGAACATTCACTTCATGCATCATCTGGTGCATCAATTTCAGTCACAAGATTTCAGCCTAGTGATGAAGAATCTTGGCATTTTCTCATTGATCACAGTCAGTTTGGAATCTTGACTTCATCACCCTCTAGGGATTCAACTTCACCTGGTGACACAGCAACCAGAAGCTCGTCCATCAGTGGGGGAACAGATATTGCTAGAGGATCACAACTTCTGCAAAATTCATATACAATCTCTAAACCCTAAACCCTAAACCTGAGGCAATTCTCTATCAGAAGGGGAAAGTCTCTGTTGGCAGTTTACAGTTGAATATGATACCAGGTGATACTGTTGATGACATGCTCAGCTCTTTAAAGCTACATTCAGCTTCTTCTAACAGATCTGCACTGAAGTCTTTGAATGCTGATCAGGCTTTTACCTCAGATGTTTCAAAGCAAAACTGCCCTAGATCTATGTCACTCAGTGAGGTAAATCTGGAACCAGATGATCAAGGTGACTATATATGTGAGTTTTTTTCCCATTCGACCTCACACTGCTGAGTCAAAACACAATGTGTGAAACGGTTCTGGTGTGGCAAACCCTGGCCACAGTTTGTCGAAGCAACTTCCTTCTCAGCAGGGAAGAAACATGCAGGCGGCCATCTTGCCAATTGGGCTCAAGTTCAGAAGGTTGATTCAGCTTCATTAAGGCTTCAGCAGGTCAATCAGCTGCAAGCCAGCCCAACTGTTTTTTCAGAGCAGGATGTTACCAACAGTAAGAAATTGGGAGATGCACCATTTGCCATGTGGTGGGTCACAGACTGCAGAAACATCTGTTGTAGACAGCTTTTCTTTGCCTCAATCTACAGGGCCTCCATCTCAAACATGCTTACACCAGAGACAATGAATTTATTGACTTCATTTCTCCTTCACCACTTCAACCATGAACAGTCATCACAACACTTGACAAGCAAGGCTCCACTTGATATGTATGCATGCTCCCATATACTTCATATCAATAGTGTCATGAATTTAGCTCCAACTCTTCTCACTAGATCTGTGTTTTCTCTTTTTTTGGTGTATCCGTTGGGGTTTTGTGAATACCTCTGTTGGTAAAGAGACTGACTCTCACATGGATCCAAGGCTTCAAAACTCTTGTATCTAAGGGAGCCTTAGATGTACATTGGAGCATTGTGCTCAGCTTTGGAGTTCAGGAGTGGCATGAAGATGTCTGTGGAATGTTTTCTGCATTCTAGTCAGGTTATGCTTTTTTTTCTTTTTGCTTTGCTAGTTCTGCTTTTTTTTTGTGTGGAGGTCATGGTTTCCCCACTGAACTCTCACAGCATTGTTCTTCTTTGTACAGGCTTCTTGTGTAATGCTTCTCTAATGCTCATATCTGTGTTTTTCTACTGATGTTCTTACAGTAGTAGGAACATCTAGCTGATAGCCAAAATGGTTGTGGGTTCAATTCACAATTATATCATTCTAGCATATTTTGGCAATCTCATGGTTTTGTGTATCTTATTCAACTAAGATGGAGCTATTCATTTTTCCATTGCCTGGAGTTAACCCACTGAAACTAAATTCTGAATTTTTGTCTTCAGGCCTGCAGCTATCCCAAATCACCAGAGCAGATTTGCAATATTGGAGTCTCCAACGTGGGAAGATTGAAAGTGAAGCGTCAAAGGGATTAACATCAGCATTGACGAGACAATTACAAATTTGTACGGTTGGTTGAGAGTATCACTCTTTCCACTTCATCACGTTCAGTGAAAGGTCAGTGATTTCAAGCTCACCATGTGTTTGGCCTAGATCCTTGAACACTTGCAATCTGCAGGAAGAAGGGCCCAATGAAGCTGTTCATTGGAATCCAGCTTTTTTTTCTCTGAAAATCCAGATCTGTGGATCAAAACTTTGGCATGTTCAACAGATTTCCTCCACCCATCCTCTATTTTTGAAAAAATAGAGTGTGGATGTCCAATGAGGAAGAGACATGTCATTGAGATGACCCTTTAAGCTGGTTATTTGACCCAGAACCCGCCGGTGGACCAGAGTGAACCAGCACCCATGAACGCACCAACATGGATGGATAGTGCATGGATGGGTAAATGTCATATGTAAGTAGGTAATGTAAGTGGTTAAATTACCCTAGTACATCAATAGCTCCAGCACATGAAGATTCCATCTTGGAAAAATGGAATATTCCTTCAGTATTTCAAAAAAGATTCTTCATTTTCCTTCACAAAAATAATTGTTCTTTGAGAAGAGTAGTTTTTGAAAATTTCATCGTTTTCTAAAAATAATATAATCTGTGTCGAAGCCACTAAGGTACTATGGTATGTAACTGGGTGAGCAAAGTAAAAGGCACTTGGTGACTACTAAGTAGGTTGATGCATATGGATGATTAGTACATAGCTATAACCACCACGGTTAGCTATAGGACAGGAATCCAACAGCAAAAGTGTTTCCTGTCCACACACCATCCTTCCTGTGTTGTGCGCTGGTAGTGGGTGCTTGGTTCACTCTGGCCCATCATCAGTATCAACCACAAGGGAAGGGCCACCCTCTGCATAAGAAAGAAGCCACACGACTTATTGTAATAGCTGGACTTATGCTAAGCATATACCAAAACCCATTCAAGTTGAGCTCACTAGAGTGACTACTGTGGATGAAGAAACACACATTTTCATTAGCCAGACTCCTACCCTCAAAATTGAAGGGTGATCTATTACACGGTAAGTCTAGGAAAAGGGATCCGAGTATTATGTCCATTCTCACTTTTGAGATGCCAATGTTCAGCTGACAGGACCCATTTTGGACCCTTAGTAAAGAATGACCAAAAAAATATTGCCCACCTTTTTTCTTTTGTTAAAGATTACGAGTATAATATTTAAGAAACTAGTGCCAAGATTGTTGAGGATCTTCAGAATTTGTAAGAGACCGATAGTGAATAGCATGGGAGGAGCAACCTCATAATATGAAAGCAAAATGAATTGGCGATTCTTTAGTAAGGGTGATCTGGAATTCAATAGAATGAAGCACTCTTCAAATGGTTTGTCTTTTGTTCCACTTATGAGCTTTAAAAAGACTAAGCTTTTCTTTTCAGAAGGAAACACTTGCTTGCTTTTTCTGAAGGGGCTTGTGAGGAATCATTCAAGTTCATGTCAAAAGATAGACTAAGTTAGGATATAGGTAAAATTCCACTTGCATGTGCTTGATCAATACATGTGGATAACTCTGAGAAATTTTCTAGTGTATTTGGAGGGCACCTTATATCTGTGAATATATCCCTCCTAGAAAAGAGGAGGGATGTAACTCTTACTTTATAGGCATAAGATCCCTCACACTATTAAATAATAAGCGTAAGAACCTTCCCCCTCTTATGCACATGATCTACGTATGTTTAGGGTCACAACAATGTTGGCCTTGTTGCTTTATGATGGGTAAAGCCCACATGTGAGGGACATTCCCAAAATGTGATGCCAGATTCAACTACAGACTTGTCTTAGGTGGCTTATTTTTGGAATGCCCCCACCGTAGGGCATTACCCAACACTAAAAATGCCTGTTGAAGTGCTTAAAATTTCCTGCCTATGAATTAGGGTTCTTTGATTATGTTTGGATCCTTTTTGCATGGTGGCAAAAAACCGTTATGAAGAACATTCATGGATGACCTTTCTTATACTAATCCAATTCTTGTACAAAGACTGCATTTCCTTCGTAGGTAGGTAGGTGGCCTGAAGTCCATACACAACATGTTGTACTCTTGGAATCACATCACTCCAATCAGTCATACGTCATACATCAAGAAATTGCAGGGTTCACTGATGAGAGCATTGGGGCTGTGTGTAACTCCAGTTTTCAACGGTGAAAAAACAAAACCAAAAGAATTGAGTAGAAAACTGGAGTCTAAAATCTTTGCACCAACTTGTGTGGATGTCTTTCCGATTCTTCCTTGGTCTCACCTCGGATTAGAAGTGCACCAATTTCAGGGTCTGGCTGCAAAAATGATGAGTCCTCTCTACTACTGTCAACTTGAGAATTCAAGGATAGTTTTGTGCTTCTTTTATAGAGATGGGTGGGTGCCATCTTCAGCAAAATTCCCATGCCGATGAGCATGAGGCCTGTACAGTGCTGACCCAATAGTGGCTTTGTGAAAAGGATGTATGACAGGAGAAGTGTCAATGCTTTCCGTGCTGTTGTCACCTAAAAAACAAATAACAATGGCGACAGTAAAAGTCAGAACTTGACAAGAGCAGCATGCTCCTGAAATTCATTGTGAGAAAGAATGTTCAAAACCTATGTTCAAAAGTTGATATCAGACCAACACTTGTATTTTCCACATACCATAGCTGTTGTGGCTGCACCAAATAGCGCGATGAGAGAGAGTACACATAGGTTCCCAACATACGTTGCAAGGGCCTCAACTATGAGGACTAGGTATACATAAGGATTCTGCAATTTGCAAACAGTGGAGTTGTGTTAAATTTCACTACAGACTCATGAAATGGTACAGAAGTGGTAAATATATTACATTAATCATTCTGTGCCAAAAGCATGCCCCTAATCAATTCCAAGAAGTCATGGTCTGTGAAGGTTTTTCCAAATGGTATGGTACTAAATTAATATGGTGGATAGAGACTGTCCCAACATTTTGGAAGGAGGAAAAAAAGTGCCCATCAAACTTTGAATCCCAAAGGGTAGCAAATATGTAAACAAACAAACAAACAAACAAACAATCCGTAATAAAAAATGAATTGCAAATGAGAGTTTATGTGAAGTGATATGTACTTGGTAACAGTCTGACCAAGCCTTGAAGATTTCATTGGTAAGCAACATAGGGGGGAGTAGGAATGGTAATCCCACTAGGGTTGTGCAATACAACATCTCTGTCTGTGAAAATCACAGAAGACAGTCGGTCAGTGAGTCAGTCAATTTGCTTGTAAGTCATTTGAAGCAAAGATGCTTTGAAGTACCAGACATTGTGAGCATTGAAAATCCATTCACCCAAAAGGCTACATGATTGAAATGAGGGAAAAAGAGTTGAACATAAGTACCTGAGAAGTTGCTGGGTTGATGGTGAAAATAGCCTCCTGGAAATTTCCGACAAAAGCATCAAGGACAAGGGCGCTGACCACCATGATAACCCCAACAACACTAAAATCTGGTGAGGAATGAGCATCCGCTAGTGTGAATAATATGAGTCCTATAACCAACAAAATTGCTGATATATATTCGAGAAGAGTGTATCGACGACGAAGACCTGGGATGAACGCCCCCATCACCATTACTGGCAAAACCTGCATATATCCTTCTCCCTAGTAATTACAAATCCAAATTCCAGACCATCTTGTAGATACTACTGTTTGTTGCATAATTTTGTTGGAAAAGTGCAAACCCCTTACTTAACCCCTATGGTTCAGTGCGGTTGACCAACTGTCTGTTCTTGAAGGGTGAAGGATCAATGAGAAATTTTTGTGAAGTGATTTTGTTAAAACATAGGAGAACTCATTCAGTTGGAACTTGGCAACAAAGTGCCCTCTGGTGGCGATGACATCTTTGATTCTTCTATGTTCGATAGCTGAACCAGTTCAGTAAGGATCTACTACAAAAGTGTTATTGATTTTAGACTGCTTGCAAAGTTTCACCATGAACAATATGGATAGAAGAAGAAGAAGAACCAGATGTCGGTACCTTAGTGGATTTGAACATGATTTGAGCAGGGTAGTTAATGAACATAAGACAGCCCTTGGTGAGACCTTGGGAGCCCATCAGCACCGCTGACAACTTGACATATGTTCTCCAGGAATTTGAAACTTGTTTGGGTCCAAAACCTTGGCATGTAATAATTGCCAAATACACAAATCCTTGGAAAAATGTGAAATACCAACCATAGCTGAAAGCAGTTTATCCCCCAGCCCCCACAACGACCCCACCCCATCAAAACCCAATGCAACAAACACCAACTGATTTGCAAAACAGTTTCAAAATCTCTAAACCCATGCTCCTTGAATATGTTTTTTGCAGGCACAATTTTGAACATGTCTTCTTTTGTAGACACAGTCTTTGAGATTTGGGTCTTTTGCAAATGCAGTTTTTGAGATTTGGTCATATTCTCTTAGACACTAGGTCTGAGTTCTGTTTTCAATGCACAGGGAGTTCAATCTCTATTGACTTCCAAGCCTGTGATCTGTCGTCAACAAGCACTCACACACATTCCAGCCTTCGCAAATTTGTACATGAAATACTGACCTGAATTTAAGCCTATTGTAAACATACTCCTGCAGTCCAAGCATCCCCACCCCCTCCCCCCCCACAATGTCAAAAGGAATTCATGTTGTGACTTCAAATAATTGTTATCAAGAAATCATTGTTCCTGATGAGTTTGTATTTTTTTTGCCTTCTACAATGCCTGCTCAAAATGTATTGCAGATGTCAAAGGAACCCTTGCCATTCCCAATGCTGGAAATTTTGCCTCAGTTAATTGATGACAAGAAAATGCAGATGAAATTCAGGTGAAAAATCAGACTTCCCCATGTTGGATTTTTTTATGGAAATAAGATAGAACATGAAATTTCACTACCCATCTTGGAGCAATGTCTAGACAACATAATCTAAGTTGAGTATCAGTAGTAGCATCTAGCAATGCACTAGATTCAAAACTTTAGAATTTTTTTAAAACAAAAAGCTGCGTACAAAGGTGGTCATGTGGCTCAACAAAATAGTGGCTATAATTTTCTACAAGTTACCAGGAGTTATGAAGGAGGATATGGGAACCTGAGATAGAGAGATAGAGAGCATGCAGAGGTTTTCTTTGGGGGGGAGGACAAGCTCTCACCTCACAAACTCCATTCACCAAAAAGCCCAAGAACAAGCCTCCTGCACAGATCACCAGCTGCAACCATTTGGGCTTTATGCTCATATTAAGTCCCAGTAACCACACCTCGTTTTCATGAGCTTGTCCCATTTTGCACACCTCCAAGGCTATATATATGTATACCTGTAGTAAAAACTGTGTTTGAGTTGCTCTCTCTGAGGATCCAACACTTCCCAACCTGCTTCGATGAATGAGTGAATGAATGATTGAATGCCTTGAACAGTATATTAGCCACACCAAGCTCCTCAAGTATTTTTGTTCTCAAATTTGAAGCTAATGCAGAGCTTCACTGGAAGCTTGTAGCTGAAAAACAACATCTCATGTAATCAGCCTTATCAGCTTCCATGGAAAGCAGTTGTAGATGCTGCTCCCCTTGCACATTGGGTTTTGTTCTTCTGTTTCCTGCCATCCAACTTCTCTCACTGAGTCCCTTCAAAGACCCCGAAAAAACCTTCAAAATGAACCAAAGGTTGAAACACCCAACACTCTTTTTCTTTTGAAGCTTTAAGGAACTAGTGCTAACTAGTTCCTTCCTCTCAGAGGGAAGTCTGTCTGAGTGATTTTCATGAGAAGCTGGTTGGTTGGTTGGTTGATGCAATTAACAACAAACAAACAAAAACAGTAGGGGAAATGGCAATTTCCAAATTGGTATTCTCTCAAGCCCCCTTATACTACTATACCCCGGGATCCACACCTATGTTCAACTTTACTCTTGATTGGGTAGGTAGTATGGCTAAAATATATGATTTAAAATAATATATCATATAAAATTATATGATTTTTTAATTAAAAAAATTATACATGTACTATCCCTTTTTCCCATGACCCACCATCAAATCTATACTAAATCAACTAAGGCTAAACTATGTGTGTCTTTTGAACACACAAATATGCATGTACCCATTTCGCATGACCTACCATCAAATACTATTCTAAAGAACTAAGGCTAAAATATGTGATTTTTAAAACACACAATTAAAAAATATGTGTTTAGAAAAAAAAGCACACAATTCATATATGTGTTTTTAAGAACATACATGTACCCATTTCCCATGACCTACCATCAAATACTATTGTAATCAACACAGTAATAATAGGTGTGGTTTTCATGTGCATGTTCGATCATGTCATGTTCTATCATCCATGTTCTCTTCACAAGAGCAAAAAAAGATCTAGTGTTATAGGTAGGCTAGCAGCTCTGGGTTTGGCAATTTTGTCTGAAATGCTCAAAATGGGTGTTTGGTTTAGGGTTTAGGGTTTAGGGTTCATGACAGTTGCATCCTTTCAGAATTGTTGGAATACCTGTTGCCCTAATTTACAATGGTCTTCAAATAAGGAGTGAAAAGTTGTGTACCTAGTATTCCTTTTCACCTTGGCTGCTTCTTCCACTGTTTGTTGGCCTTGCCTTGGTAAGCAAGGATATTGTGTTTAGATTCATTATAGAGTATATTAGCTTAAGGGATTTTGGCCCCTAGGTAATAATAGGTCTATTTTTATATGAGGATTTTTGAAAAATGATATTTTAGCTTGTGTTGAAACTTGAGATTAGTTACAGAGTTATGATATCTTGAAGGATTTTGATTTCTTTTAGAGGATTTTTTGAAGATTATATTTTCGTGTGGTGAAATATTTGAGTTTTCCATAATTCTTCTTTTGCCTTAAGATACTTTTTAATGTAAATGGCAAGGCCACATTGTGACGCACTGCTTTCTTGTTTCCTGTTCTGTTGTATGTTTTTGGTTGGCTTCAGCATTTTGTTATTATTCTTGTGTTGTGGTTGCTCAAGCCAACCAACAGATCCACACAACCGCAACCCATGTCGGCCTCATCATTTGTGTTTGAAAACTGATGAAGGCAAAAAAAAATTGGCAATTAGAAGTATAATTCATACCGTACATAGTAATAGTATGGTCACATCTTCAATGATCAATCGACTTCTTGAAATTGATCATAGTGGGGTGAACCATTAAACATAACCTCTAACACGGCTTATTGGTGAATTGCACACAATGTGCATGGTGACTTCGGGTTCCAACTTATCATAACCTTATTTTGAGAACCTTCACCCAAGGCTTTAGAGCAAATGAAACTATCTAGGTGAAATATGGATCAAAAGATTGGAATGAAAATTGGTTAAGGAGGCTCACCATTTAGTGTATGAAATGTGAGAACATTCAGAATTACTTTTCTATAGCATCAATGTGGACATTTTCTTCTAGTGAGGGAGAGCATTTTTTTAATTTGAAAATTAGTCACACAACTCATATGAGACGTACTTTGGAGGTTACCTCCTCATGCTGAACCTTGAAGACATGGCCTTAACCTTGGGCATGAGACCTAAGCAAGGGGTGAATGTGTTGGTTTGGGTCCTGTTTAGTAAACTTAAAAGTGAATTCCCCTTTGGTGGTTTTCCCTTCAACAATTTGGTTAAATTGAGATGAATTTGTATCAAAAGTGATAGTTGTTCAATGTTGAAAGGTACTTGGCCATTATGATAACAAAATCTTAATTGGGTCTTAGTTTTGAGAAGTTGGCAACATGAATAAAGGGAAGACCAAGGAATTAATGGTTAGTAAAATGCTTTAACTTTGTTGCCTTTGTATGGTGACCATGAAAATGGAGATTATTAAAAGGTATTTTAAGTGATGAAAAATAGTGAAAAGGTGGAAACTAGTGAAATTGTTTTTAATTTTTATGTTATCAAAAATTATTGAAAGCTTTCAACATGTAGATTGTTGAATTTTATTAACCATAATATAGTAAATGTGCAAACACAATATCACATATCATAGCAAGTGTAACCACTATTTAATTTTAAATGTCATAGAATATATATATATATATATATATATAAGTTTAACATTTTTATGTGAAAATTATTATAATACGTTATTGGAACATATAGGATAATTTGAAATGAATCCAATGAATATAGGGTATTCAAAATATTTTTTGAAATAATGTAACTAATGTTTTTACTACATAATTTATGTCAAAATGATTTTAAACGATTTGAAAATGACATAATCATGAACATTAATTTTAGTACACCTTTGCATAATAATAAAATTGGATCCATTTTTTATGGATATTTTGTACTTAATAATTAATACCCATTTGCATGCAATCATAGTAACAAGCGAAAGAAACTTAGTAAGTTATTTTGTGATCATTGTTCTTTTATAATACATTGTAAGAAGATATTTGTGAAAGGGGACATACCAAAAAATAAACATGATTGAATTCATGAACTAGTTTGAAAAAGAAACCATCTACATTGAGAAAAAACTAATGTTTGGCAGTTTTTATCTGTCGATTGAAAATATGCGTCAGTTTTCAATACAATTATTAGTGAGAATCAACAATGAGAATTGCCATGAAATCAAACTAAAGGTTCTCATTGGAGGTTTAAACCACCTAGTGAAATTGTCCAAGTTCTCATTTGGCATCCAATTTTAGAACCAAACCGGTTCTCACATTTTCAGAACAATTTGATTCTCATGGTTCAAATGATTTATAATCCATCACTTGTTGTAACCAAGACCAATTTGGCACATCATCCTAATGAGTAAACTTGTTACTATTCAAGGAATCACCTACACTAGCAAGTGTGGCTCTTATTTTTATTTGCAACCATACATTCAACCAAGTATAAAACAACATGAACATTATCATTTCTTTTGAAAATTGTTAATTAGGTTGTTGCAATTTTTTCTTACCATAAACTCCCAAACTTACCTTTTAATTTTGCAATTCTCTTTTATAACATAGGTCTCCTAAAAAACACTTACAATTACACCCATAAACTTAACTTAGTTAACTCAAGTTTAGCCCTTGCCCATGTTGAATGAGGAGTAAGTGTGCATGGGACCCACCTACACTAACAAAATCTTTCTGTTTGTGAGTTGTTTTCTTATATAGGAGATTATTAGAGTTTTTGACCGTGCAATAGTAGCTTAAGAAAAGCCCCTTTCATGTTACTTTATTGTTTTCATATGCAAAACACAAAATACAAATGAAGTGGAATTATTTTTGTCTAGTTTACCATGTTTGCACATATTCATGTTATAATCTTTTGAAATGAAGTTTGAACAACTTTTCAAGCTCACCTTCACAAAACCATGGCAAATTTTGGCATCATCAATAACATATTGACATGTCTTTGACATAGCATGATCAAAACATGACCTTACAAATGGGTGTGGCAACTAAAGTGACGAACAAGAAATAACACTTGTTAATGTAATGATCAATGTAAACAAATTAGACCCATCATCTTTCACATAAGCAACTACTTTGTCAAACAAACCAAATGAGTTTTTTAAAAAACTTTTACTTAGTTTGCCATAGTTACACCAATTGTATTATGTAGTTCAAATATCCCCACAATCACATGGGTGGGCTTTTATACACTATTGATGAAGCTAACAACCATGGCAAAAATGTCATATCTAGCTTGCAACATCAAAAGATTGAAAAAAGTTGTGCATGTAACACATGATGCAAAAAAGTGCACAACATATTTCTTCATATTTTTTTCCACATTCAAGATCACTTCCTTAAAAGGTTGTCATTAAGAAGGAAATTGAACATGCCAATGTTCATGTGAACTAATTGTTCAACTATGGATTCTTGTCTTGGTGGATTCCTTTAGAAAAGTTTGTAGTGCAAGGTTAGCTTTGTGATAAAAACATTAACGGCCCAAAAAAATTGTGAATATGAAATGGTAGCACTATTTTCCTTTTTTTGCACCATATATTTTGATTGTTAGATTTATCAAGAAGTGCAAAAGGTTTCTAAACTACAACAAGATCATGGCACATGTTTGTTGAAAAAACATATTTCTAATGAACATCTATAAGAGTATAAAGAGGTGGGGGAGGAAAACAAAATAAAAAAGCTTGGGTGGAGGATGGAGAAAGAATGCCCATGGAAAGGAATGAACGTAAAGGAAAAAGGGAGTCACAAAGAAGAGAGGTTGTAGGGAGTTTGATGGTAGAAAAAGATGTGTTGCAAAAGAACAAAAACCTTAAGCCTTTAATTTAAAAGAATTAGGAACCTTGGGAAAAAAAAAAATTCATGTTGGCATAAGGTTTTTGCAATTTCATCACAATTCAAATCATAAGCATAGGTCATGCCTAGATCTTGGAATTAGGTGGGTCCTAAGGTAGTTTTTGTATCCAAGTATTTGAAAGAGAATAAAGGTAAGTTCCCTAAAACCCAAAAAATGGAACCATTAGGTATTACTTGGCTTTCTAAACATTCACACAACATTGATCTCAACCTAACAAAACAAAATGAATTACGTTTCATAATATCATGATTTTATTTTATTTTGTTATCTCACAACCCTAACATTGAGTTTGTAACTAAGTATGGAATGCAAGGGCCCATGAGGCCAAAAGAGCATGTTAGGTGTGAAACACATTTTCACAAATGGGTTAAAGTGCAAAGGATGGAACCTAATGACTCCCAAGTGCACTCCCATTTTGGGAGTTCACTTGTGTGGGAATTGTAGATGTTCAGAGTCTTGGTTGGAAAGGCAAACAAGCACCAAATTGAACCCCCACAACACCATTATAAAAGCATTGAAACATAAATGTTTAAAATGTCATTAATGATTCATTTAGACCTGATTTTTTGAGTGATGATCCAAAGAAGAGTAAGGAGTCAAATTGAAAATTTGACCCTTGACCATAAACCCTTTGAAAGCAAGGGTCAAATGAGCTCCAATTGAGGCATGCCACACACCATTGGAAATATCTTTTTGAAGGTTATAAAATATTGTCTTTGCATTTCCAAAACATAATTGATTTGAAAAAAATATGAATGTTCAATTGTTTATGACAACAAAAGTCCCAATTTTGGGCCATGGGAAAAGTGACATTTGGATATAGTCCTTGTGGAGAGGCACAAAATATATTATAGGTCCTCAACCCCTTCCTGAAAGTTGTGGGCTATGTAAAGCTTGTGCTTAAGGTTGTTTTTACTAAGTTTGTTGCATCATTTCCATTCAACTTGCAATAATCGCTTTCTTTCTTTAGTTGTGTAAGTTGATCTCATCTTGAATTCTTGTTTGTAAATTTTTTTCAAATCCCATCCCGGAACTCCAACACACCTTCCTACCCTTGGAATGATGCGAATTAAAGAGCATGCCCAACTTTTTTTTCTTTCCACTATTTCACTTTGAAACCCACATTTGGGTGCCTTAAGGAGTTTGGGGCACGTCATGTTATATGTGATCTAAAAGCTTTTTGGTCCAACTCTTGGATTAGCTTCCCTTATTTCACATGCTATCTTATATGCAATAAAAATTGAAGACACCTAGTTTTCAACTTTAAAAACCAAATTAAAAATCACCCTTTGTTGAATGATTGCCATCACATGTTAACCTTGTAGGCATACAAGGTTATAAGATTTGTGTTGAAAACATACACAATTGTACAAGGTCTATCGAGTCAGCTTGTATTGAGAGTGAATGAAAACCCATATGGCCAATCACATTATTAGAATGGGAACCTTGAATTGTTCCAAGGAATTCACTTCAGCAACTTGACACTTAAATGCTGTAATAGCATAAGGACTTATCTTGGTGCAAGGAAACAATGTGAGTAACAAGATAATTCAAATGGGTGCCTTGAATTGCTTTAAAGAGTTGCATTAGTGAACTATTCCTTACTTGTTGCATACAAAAGACATGCAAACAACATGCAAATTGTGAGGAGCCTTCATAAAAAATTTAGAGTTTTTATTTATCATTGTCTGATTTTATTCATGGTCTTCCTCAAACTAAGAGACAGGATCGTACCGCAAGTATTTGTTTTTCTTATCAAGTTGTCCAACAGTAAACTTCTACAATAAAAATAGTACTAGACATAGGTTTGTGGATGCAATCTCTTTTTATGAAGAAAAGAGTAATAATACCGTGAAATTTTGCCAAGACTTTCCAGCTCTACTCATCATGGAGAGACATGGAACAACATAGAATTCATTTTAGTCCCACATTTTGAGCAATGTTCACCAGGTGTTGATGTGAACTGAGTTCATTTTTGTCAGACCTACATAGAGAATTTCCTATTTTAACTGTAGCTAGTTTGAACTTGCTATAGAAGGCAGAGCCATTACTTGCACACTTTTAGAACACAACATGAGATTGCATAAAGTCTTCTCCACAACTTAACAAAGCATAATCAACAAGGTACTAAAAGCTACAAGTGCTCTTCCATTCTCTCTTGGTGCTACTTCATAAAATGCCAAACAGGATTTTGAAAAACCAGCTATGACTGGTCTGTTTCAGAACAGCTTACGCATTGCAGCAAAGCCCCCAGGAATGAACTCATCAACAGTTGGTACCAATTCCACTCATCTGTTGCAAAAGCATGACCTGAAGTAAAATTACACATAAAATAACAGCTTTCAATTCATTTAAGAAACAGAAGCCTTTGATCCAAGAGCCAGGAAGAAAAGGGAAAAGAACAGTTGAAGTTGCAACTTAAGAGCTCTGGAATTAGGAAGTTCCAACACAAATTTACTACTGAAGTCACTTGTGTGAGCACCAAGAAAATGAATATTGATCCACACTACTTTCATGTCCATCATTAGCTGTTACATTCTGCTCCTTTTCACCACCTTCCCAACAGAGATAATCCCCATAGATTTAATCAAACTAAGGTGACACAAAGTACTTTCAGACTGCAGACCCTGGCCCCGACCACCCCAACAACCCCACACAACCTCCAAAACTCAATTCCCACTTCAGTCATACAAGCAATATATTTATAACCAAATTTCATGTGTACAGATCAACTTGTTGCAAACAACATTGCCTTTACACAAGCATGCCTAAACCTAGTGACAAATCTGGACAGATAGAGAGCCCACATGTTAACAAAGTAGATTATGCATTCATAAGTGGTGATCTCTTCACATGAGATGGAATCAAGAGGAAGTCTCCTGAAGACATGTGAAGAGTATGTGAAAACCACACTCAGGTGCTTCTTTTGTTGCCCTGACATAAAATTCCAGGGGGAGCCATGGTTGCACAGTTGCTTACCTCCAGTTGTGTTAAAAATCACTGGACTGAATACAGTGGAGAGTTCCCTCACTCCTACACCTCTAGCGCTTAAGAGTACCTCTGGCAAATGCCAACTTTTGTGTATTTTCAAGAAGCATCTGCCAACCAACCATGGGATCTCATCACATATGAATCCTGCAGCAGGAGTGATTCATTTTATATGAAACAAAGAAAGCCACAAAATGTTCACAAGCTACTCAAAATTACTGCAAAGAGCTGATTTCTATAAGGCTCTTCTCATCCTACCTGATCCAGTTTTAACTCTGATGTGGGTGGAACACATCCATAAAACACATCAGTCATAACTTGCCACAAAACCCTCACATTCTACCATAAAATAATTTTCCATATGCTTGTACTAAGTGTTGTATGTTCTATCATATTCTATTGTAAAGCTCTTTGCTTCAAAGTACCAATACCTTCGTTACAATCAATAAGAAGCTAGTTGGTTAGGCAGGTGGGTAGGGAGGAGGGAAGATGGAACCTGTCGCATATATTCTGCTATGGCTTTGGAGCCCTCCATTGCAAGAGTAAGCACTTTCTCAAAGAGATCTGTTGAAAGCTTTGAGTCCATCTGACACAATCCCATATTCACCCATACATTTGAATAGAAATATTTTAGCCAGAACTACAACCTGACAAAGTAAGATATTTAGGTTAACCTCAACACGTTGCAGAATGTGTCCACAAGGATGATGTGAGAAGGAAAGGTATGCTATTGAAAATGGCCTCCATTTTAGTGCTATAGCCTGGGCATTGGATAGAAAAATGTCCATTGTTCTCTGTCTCAACACACTGCACACTGCGAGAGAGTGAGACAGCACACCTGGAGGAGTGATACTTTGTCAAGTTTGGGGAAAATCCCAACTGTTAAGTCTGGACCACCTCCACTGTCCTCAATGTAGTTTAGATCTGCCACATCACAAAGTACTTTGCTCAAGTTCACTTTACCACTAAACAACAGAATATGGCCTTAGCCATGGTCAACCAAACAAGCTGTACACATGTTTTCCTTTGCAGAACTGCCATATCTGTGATAGTTTGGTATGCAATAGAGAAGTTGTATGAGAGCGCTAAATTCACAGAAAGAAGTACATTCTCACCTAACAAGGGGGTGCTATTTAGGTAGCCAGCAGCGCAGGATACAACAAGATCTCGCATTGGAATGCCTGCATCAGCCAATGCCATAGATGCTGCATTGATGCATGCAGCCCGTGTTCCTGCCAATCCCAGCAGTCCAGCCACCTCACATTTTGCAACCAAGCCACACCAGACAGCTTGCTCACCAGAACAACAAAGTAAAGTCATCTCTTGATCACAGTCCCTCATTTAATAGAGTCAGATGTTTACTAGTCATTTCTTCAAATAAGACCAAGCAGAGTCTAGTTTACAACAATTTCCTAATGGCTCTAATCTGGAAAAGACATGTCACCTCCATCTGCTTGAAGGACTTGGACAAATATATCAATCTGCACAATCCAGCAGTCAAAGCCTTCAAGGTCACAATGTACTCAATACTCCAAATGTAGTGAATAGTCAGGTAGTCTTCCAGGTAGCCAAGACAGCAGCCAAGAGGAAAAAAACGTCCTGGTAGTAATAAGAGGGGATGAGTCTCAGGAGAAGAGAAGGAAAAGAGGACAAATAGTATGTGATCTTCCTCACAATCTTCAACTACAACTTGAAGTAAGAAGCCAATGCTGCAATGCATGGACTACATGGGCTGTGCCTGCATTTACTGTTTTGTGTGTGTAAGACATGTACTTTCACTCAATTCACAAGTCCAGAAAACTTAAAATACAAAAGTTGTCACAGCTACAGAGTAATCCAGACTGATACTTCCATTCTCTTGGAACAAAGCCAGCAAGAGATTTAACCTGGGAGCGGGGCATGAGATGTGTCAGGATTGCTGCCTCCAGAGTCTGGCGGATTACAAGAGACAGTTCCATTGCTCGTCTGCAGCAGAGATCAAGGGAGGAAAAGTGTGGAACACCCAGAGAAACAGAGAGAGAGACAGAGAAAGATCTGCATATTTCCAATATATATACATATATTCAAAATGTTCATCCTTCAAGTATTGTGGGTATATACTCTTTTGACCAAGAGATTGAGAACCCTCATGAAGTAGGAGACAACAGTGTACCTGTCACTTTTTCCTCGTCTCCTTCTTTCGCCTGTGCTGAAAGCAGCCATGCTATACTCACACCGTACCTGAACTAGAAGCAGCCAAGTTACAAATGGAAGGAACATCAAGAACATAAATCCTAAACCCTAAAACCCCAAACAATGGCAACACAAAAGTCGAACTATGATTCATTCACAAAGACACAATAATGGAAGAGAACTGGAAAATATAAGTAAAATAATAAAGAGGTCAAGAGTATTACCAGAGCCTGGTCATGTAGCTGCTGACTATGAATTTGCACCTGCCAATTTTCCCACATTTGAAAGTCTTCAATATCTCTACATGCAACCGACACAATTGTGTGTACATACAGAGGGTTGGTAAAAGGAGTTCAAGAGAAACCCAAGACAACATGCATGCAGACTCCACCACATCTGGATGATTTGCCATCATGAAATAACTGTAACTTTAAGCCATAATTTAAGAAAATGCACCAATTGAACAAAAGGAATTTGCAAATATTTTGATCAGCAGCTTGACTCTAACCTCATGGGGACCATACACTGCTGCAATCACTTTGGTATTGCCCATTTCAAATAAAGCAGACCTGACAGCAACCAATCAAGGTTTAGCACAGCCAAAATCCAGCTGGTCAGACTACAATCTCCTTTGAAGGATACAAACCCTAGCAGTGCAAGAACACTGGCAGAGGCACCCACTACCAAATTGACCAAACCCTAGCAGTGCAAGAACATAGCCAGAGGACTCACTACCAAATTGACCAAACCCTGGCAGTGCAAGAACACTGGCAGAGGCACTCACTACCAAATTGGCCAAACCCTAGCAGTAAAAGAACACTGCCAGAGCACTCACTACCAAATTGGCCATGACCCAAGGAGAAGAAGGACAATAACAACGTTGCCAAACCCAAAAGAACAGAATGAAAATACATTTCTTCTGAAAATTTAATGAAGAAAAATGGCTCAAAGCGATTGCTAGAGAATAACCAACCCGTCTGCTTTGGCAACCACGCCCACCTCCGCATGTAGCTGTCGCATCTGCACCGCATCGTCATGATCATTACAGCAGAACGTAAAGTTGCACATGCCATGAATGATCCAAATGTCTTGAATCACACATGATCCGAGGTAACCTAACAGATTCAGAAACAAATGTCTTGAACTCACATCTTGACAGATCAAGAGTGCTCAGACACAAAACAATAACTAGGGTTCGGATTTTCTCGGCTTCTGTAAACTGTGGTGTCACCTCACACAACTTCAAAATGCTTCTGTGGGAGTTAGATACAACAAACACCCAATACAAATAGAGACAGATACACACACACACACACACACACACACACACGGAGAGTAGTACCTCGTGGGGACGACGACCGTCAAGACGAAGACCTTCAGGGCTGATGAACTCCATATCGCTTCTTCTGCTTGCGAGCGTTCCTGCTGCACTTGCTTCTTGATCTGTTCAACCCTAAGCCCTTACATTCTTCAAGGTTCAGGGTTTAGCGCTTCTCCTTGTTGTCTTAAACCCTAAACCCTAAATTATTCAAGGTTTAGGGTTTAGGGTTTTAGGCTTCTGGAGGGTTGCTGTCTGGGCTTCTAAAACGCCACCACCAGT
>Ga0209208_10004459_pt1 | contig 19825 bp, 14 predicted proteins | sample S1TSphfallax_3_FD_187694 | JGI IMG/M metagenome (GOLD analysis project Ga0209208, IMG submission 187694) | Host-associated microbial communities from peat moss isolated from Minnesota, USA - S1T2_Fd - Sphagnum fallax MG (SPAdes) (version 2) | ecosystem: Host-associated > Plants > Peat moss >...
AAGTTTTATTTTTTCTTATTTTTTACTCTTTATTTGGTTTCTTCATTTTTGGAATTTTTTTTTCTTTTAAAATTATTTTACTGTATTTCCCTTTCCTTGTTTCATTTGTTTCCATTCCTTTTTTATATTTTTTGCGTTTTTATTTTTTTATTGGTTTACGTTTGTTTCATGTTTTTATTTTTTCTATTCTTATTTTGTCTATCTTCATTTTTTTCTATTTTTATGTATTTATTTATTTATTTATTTATTTTCTTTTTCTTTTTCTTTTTCAAAAAGATTATAGTTTTTTTAATATGTACTATAATGAAAATAATCTTTTAAAAAATTTGTATTTTTGTTTGATTAGATGCAGGTCCCCTGGTTTTCCCCAAGGATTTCTTTAATAGAAATGGCACTTCGTCCAGCCCCTCGCAACGGCTACCCTGGCCGCCTGCCCTACCCTGTTTGTCATCATAAACAGACAGACACCACCATGTTTGCTTTAACTACAGACTAGTTCCACAAGGAACGGGCAATGATTGGAAGAATCTTCCAGGCACTGCCCACACAGACAGACAAACACTGTTGCTTTAATATATAAGATTCAATAATGTACATAATTACATTTATTTCCTTTTGAAAGTTTCAAATCATTTGAACAAAAAAAAAGTTGAATATCATTATTCAATAACATTTCAATGACCATTTAAAATATAAAAAAAAGTTTGATAAATGAAAATTCTTTTGTTAATATAATAATATTACTTATGTTAAACTACTTTTAGTTATTATATGAATATTTTTCATTAATTTAAATTATTTCACCTTACATATTTATAGTTATTTATGGTTATTCTCTATTACTTTTGGTTATTTTTTACTATTTCACCTTAGATTACTTTTGGTTATTCTAAGTTACTTTTGGTTATTTTAGTTTATTTCACCTTAGGCTATTTTAAACTATTGTAAGTTTTTTTGGCTATTCTATGTTATTTTTGGCTATTATAAATTATTTCAGTTTAAACTACTTGTAGCTATTATAAGTTATTTTTGGCTATTGAAGGTTATTTCACCTTATTTTATTCTTGACAATTTTAAATTATTATAGGCTATTTCAACTTAAATTATTATTTTTTACCATAAATTATTTCACCCTAAATTATTTTTGGCAATCTTAAACAATTTTAATATATGGTTATTAGTTGTTCTTTTATTAGTGTTATTGGTGGTTACTAATGGCTATTGGTACCTATTATATTTGTGGCTATTAATGGCTATTGAAGGTTATTTTATTAATGGCTATTGGAAACTATTTTATTAATGTCTGTTGTTGGTTATTTTATTAATGGTTATTGTTGGTTATTTTATTAATGGTTATTGGTGGCTATTCTATTAATGGCTATTGGTGGCTATTTTATTAATGGTTATTAATTGTCATTGTTTTATAAATTATTGTTTGATAATCTATGTTATAATATCAAAGGCTATTGATAGTTATTATATTGGAGGGTGTTTAAAATTATTTTTAATAGGTTATTATTATTTTTAATTTAAGTTATTTTTACCTTAGGTCATTATCTTTTGTTTTAAACTATTTTAAGTTCTTATATTTAAAACAAAATAATTTATAATAACATAAAGTAAAATGACCTTGAATAATTTAAAGTATAAATTGAAATAACATATATTAATTTAAAATAAAACAACCTAAGGTATAACCTAAAGTTAGTTGAATAATTTAATTTAAAATAACTTAAAAGCTATAATAAATTAATTAAGATACAATAAGGTAAAATAACATATAATAATTTAAGGTACAATAATTTATAATAACCTATTATAACATAAAATATAAGTTAAAATAGTTAAAATAACTTAAGATAATATAGGGTATATCATAAAGTAACATAGATATAATATTTTTTAAAACATAGAATTAAATCTATTTATTATAATAAATCGTAATATTAAATTATGTTGACTAGTAATGAACCATGATGTTTACATAGTGACATTATAATAAAATAACTTTCACCAAGGTGAAGTCAATAAAATGCGATGAAGTTATTTCACTTTTAAGGTCCCATAGTGATTTAAGCTAGTAAATTGCACCCCACTTTGATAGTAGTGCATCATGGCTACACCTTGAAAAGATGCAACACCATCTCTTTCAACATTTTTATGGTAGTGATGTCATTTTGCCCTTTCCTTTTTCTATTCATTTTTTTTATAAATCTTGTTCATTTGTTCCTTTGGTTTCCTCTACTTTTTTTTTCTTTGGTTTCTTTTGCCCATTTGGCATACATACACACATTCTCTTTCCTTTTTCATTTCACTTTCTATTATTACATATCATGGATGAAACACACAAAAAAATATAGTTTAATGTGGGGTGTATGTTTTTTAAAATTGTGAACCATACATATCTCCAATTTTTTTCTTCAAGCTTTTTTATTTGCTTAATGTCATGAATCCAATAATTGCTAAAAAAAAAGCTTGGTTTCTCCTATATGAAATCACATTATATGAATTGTATATTTTAATCATTTCATATGTTCTATCCCTTGAAAATTAAAGCATTAGGTGAAGCAAAAAGACACAATTTGTTTTCTAAAACTCTCTTTTGTTTTGTTTGATGTTGTGAATTTAACAATTGTTTAAGAAAATGTTTAGTTTCTCCTATGTGTAAATACACTTCATGACTTGTATTTTTCAAATGTTTTGCTTGTTCTATCTTACTAATTAAGGCATTCTAGATGAAACCAATAAGCATAGTTGAATTTTTTAATTCCCATTCATTAAATATGAAAATGATTGATGGGTAGGTACATTCATAAATTAATGAATTGAGGATGCACCTTAAGAGTCATGATAGGCAATCGTGAATTTGTATTGATAGACTTATGTGGCAACATTGTTAAAATAGTGTTGGAAATGATAATGAAACAATAGTTATAGTGCTTTAGAAATATTTTTGGATATTTTATATTTATTGGATTATTTTTAGATTTATCCACATGTTACATTAATATATTAAAAAAGATATAAATATATTAAACATTCATGAAACTTAGAAATTAGACACAATTCTAATCATGTAAACTAAACACTAGTTACACTTCATATGAATCCTTGAGTCATGAATGCACTTGGGTGGAAAACTTTAGGTTGACCAACTCCACCTTCTTTAAAATTGTATATAGATGAGGCCTATTTTGGTGAAGCAAAATACTGAATATAAAAAAAACATCCCTATCAAGATTTGGGTGTTTTGTGCCATATTAAAACTCACACATGGTTGTAATTTTCTTATGTGAAGAATTGTTTGCAATAGGGAAGTCCATTGTATATTTATTGTTACACAAATTTGTCCCTATAATAAATTTTGTTAAATTATCAAATTGGTTTTTCAATCAATAAGACTAGAGATGTGTGATATCATCAAGGATTTTAAACAATGGTGTAGCTTGCCCAACATACAAGTGCAATCAATAACACCCATATTCTAATTTCTAAGCCTTTCATCCATTGTACAATTTTAGAACAACACTAAGAGAAAACACAAATGTGATTAATGTATTGTTGAAAATGCTTTTGGCAATCTAAACAATGTTTTAATGGAACTACTACGAAAATCAAAATTGAATGTTATTTTCTTGCTTGACATATTTACATGTTGTGGTTCATTGTGGCCCTAGATGCAATATGAAAAGGATGTTGTGATAGTCTACAAAGGCATGTCAAGGTGCAAGACAATCAAGACCACAATGCAATCTGGGATTGGTTGAAAACATATGAGAACATAGAAAGTGAGAACTTGGGCAAAGGGAATGCAGGCAAAGTTCTTGCACCCATGTTCCACAAACATGGAGATACTCTCCATCCCTAGATATTGTGCAAAGGACAGAGGATGGCCTATAGAGGCAAATGGATACACATGCAAGCATTGGATGTGGTGTGTTGGATATTGTGATGGTCTACATGTCTACTGCAGCAAAGTGGGTAATGTTAGATATGGAACTTGTGAGTTATTTGAAGACTGAACTTGACTACCTGTGCACAATGAAAACAAATCCAGTTTCAGCTCAGGAATCACATCCTCTGTCTCAAAGGTGCTTGCCCTTGAGAGGATATCATGGATTTGAATGCACAGCTTGCACATACAATTGTCTTGATTCATTCAAATGCTTTTGATTTCTTCTCCCTCAGATAATCATCAATTCTGTAGTTCTTCATGTGCTGCCTGTTTGACCATGTTTACTAATTTCTCACCTTCTAGCTTCACATTCATGAAACAAAATTTTCTAGTTTTTTCAGAAAGTGCTTAAGTGTTGTTGTGTGCTGTGTCTCTACCTATTTGTGTTAATTTTCACATATATTGGCACATTTCCCATGACTTTCCTAAATTCCTAAATTCCCACAACTACAAATGTACCAGATTGCATTTTTCACATGTACTAGATTGCATCAAGTCTCATACCTCCACCAGCTCATTCCTTTTCACTGCTCTGTGCAGTTGGAGAATGGTAAGCTCCTGTCCCACAAATAGAAACACCAATGTTCCTCCTCCTGCCCATATTCAATGCAACAAGTTTAGCAATTCTAAGTTTAGAAACTGCAGCCTAATTGTAGATCTTCAGAAAGTTCAAAAGATGTCTATGAGAGTAGACAAGGGCATCAGTGCATCCATAGTACAAGTCACAATGATTCAGGATAATATGCACAAATGCTCAACGTGCACAGAGGCTCAAACTTTTGCACAACATAACAAGCAGGTACTAGTTTAGAAGAGGAGGACATGCATTCATACATCTCCTGGTATCCAAAATCAACGAGTACTGTCAAACAGTAGTGTGGGTAGAATGAGGAGAGTGTCAACAACTCCACAAAACTCACAGGGAGATCAGAACATGTACAACAATTCAAAGAATGTGCTGAGAGAGTCAAGTAGCGATGGCCTATTTCAGCAACTTGACTGTAGGAGGCCGTGGACTGGTGGTGGAAAATCCTAGCAATGAGATTTTAAGTCCCAGACATTTGGAGATGGCAGGTTTGTGGGTACATTGTTGATCATATCCTTATCAACTGAATTCTCAGTTACTGGAACAAAGCATCCAGGAGGAGAGAATATTGAGTTTTGAGGAATGTACTAGTGTGATCTCTAAACTTGGGTTACAGTGAAATAGGAAAATATAGTATGGCCTCGAATATGTAGCACCAATAGACTCACCTTCTGTTCCCTTTTGCTGAATACCATCACATTTGCATTCTGGTTGGTGTCACTTTCACCCAACTACAACAGCATCACCATTTGAACAACAAATTCCCATGGAGTTGATCCTTGTTGAAGTGTGTCACAGTAATCAAATTGCATCATCATCCATAACAAGATCCTCCTCCATTGGCTCTACAGAAGGCATTTCATCAGCTGAAGGTTCCCTTTCTACAGAGGCAAGAAATTGCTCTATGCCCCTTTCAGACTTTACTAGCCCTTTCTCAACATTTTGGACAGCAGAATGAAGAACCCTCGGGTCAACCTTTATAAATTTTGCACATACTTTGAGTACTATCACATACTCCCTATGCACATAACGATTTCCACCTCGCGAGGTTGAGTATCTTAAATACTCATCATTCAGAGGAGTTTTTTTTACTGGATTCAAAATTGAAAATCCCAAATTTTCCAATTCTTGAGTGCTAGTTTCCTTAGGCACTGCTCTCAGTTCTGCAACAGAGCTCTTCTGTTTGTCATTTGAGTTCCTTCGTTGCAAGCTTTTTGCTTCTGAGAGTACCTTGCTACTTGGTTCAAGATGAGATCCCAGCCCAAAGCTTGTGTCATTCAAATTCTGGTGCAGAGAAGCTTGACTCTGTGGGCTGGTATTGGTGCAGGTAGAGGGAAACTCTTCCCCAAGTGCTTTGCTACCTTCCTGCTCTGAGTCTGTTCTCCCCAATTTCAAATTTGTTGCTCTACTGCACTTGACTGAGGCATCCTGCACAAAAAGAATGCATTCAGAGAACATGTCATGAAATTTGAACCCTGCATCCTTAAACTCCTAAATCCTCCCCCAACAACTCACAAATAAAACAGAAGGAGCAGGTGTAAGTCGTTTCTTGACCTGGATGTATACTTGCTACATAGCTTCATGTAATTGTGCTTCTATCACAGAAGATTTAGAGACCTTTTGTGCCTGGAAACATGACAAGTTGCTGGGAAACTGGGGATACAGAACCTTTTCAGAAGCTTTCTTGTAGAGCTCCCAGAAATAGTCCCGCAATTGTTCCTCATCAGTTGTCAGTCTCTCGCCTGCAAATATGACATCTCGACAGTACTTCAAATAGGCCATCAGCTCCTCCTGGTTGTCTGATCAAGCCCAACACTCACATGAATCTATGAGGTGAAACACACACACAAGATAAACAGGCCAACCTTTGGATCAGATAATCTTGCAAGACAGCAGTACATATGCCATTCATTTTACATGTTTGAGGCACATATAGAGTTGTATTCATCCATATGTTTAGGTTAATAAAATGCACCCTAGAAGTATCCACTGTAATAGTAACCCTAGTTACTGCAATTCTTCATGGAATTTGATCATAGATGCTCAGTTAGGATTGTACAGTTATTAACTGGAAACAAACCCACCAGTGCACTCATGATCATCGCACACTTGATTCTCCAATTTGGCCACAAATTCCTTTGAGTCCCATGCACAATCATTCTCTTGCAAGTCCCTCATGTTGCTTCCCTCATTGCTTGAAGATGCAACTGTGCCCTTTAGGCCTTTGAAACGTTGCAATGTTGACTTTGTCTTTTCACTGTCTCTACCATCAAGCTTGTAAACTATCTTGAATGTCACCACTAGCATTGCCATGACATAGACACGAGTTGGGAAACAGCTTTCCTGAGATGATAACCATAGGCCAGAGATTGGGTACCACTCAAAAAGTCGGCAAACATAAAATCCGAGCTTCTGGACAGGAAGATCCAACTCTTTTAAAAAACGACTAGCAATTGCATGGAAATTTACAGGGGGGAGCTCAATCTTAATCCTATCAGCAATTAAGCTAGCAAGGTATTCAATGACTCTGGCACTTGTAATATTCTGTGGTTTAAACATGAGCTTTGAGGTCAAGGGTAGCGGCTGCTGAGCAGGCCACTCTAAGCGTTTTGAAATTTCAGTGTGTGCAGCTATGTATGGTAAACTGCCATCGAGAGCCCATTTTGTGAGATCCGTAGGGAGAATTGACTCTCGTGCAATATGGCAAACTAGAAACAAGATTGCAAGGGTTGCTCGTAAAGGAATGCGTCCCTTAAGATTTTTTAGCCACACATGTCGAGCACTTTCTCCATATGTTGTCCAGGGCTCTACAAGATGCCTCTTTTTCAGCTTCCGCTTCCGCTTAAATTCTTTGTCCTCCAGTTTAGATTCTTTGTCCTCTGTTCCTGAAGATTTGAAGATTCAAGGAGAGTTAGCACTTGTCTGAATCTCACCAAACTACATTACTGATTTGGTTTGGTCGATTGGCTTTATCACAGCACAAAGCGAAACCCAAGAAATGATAAGTGCAATAAGCATCATCACATTGAATTGGTTGGCTGACAAATATCCTCAGTGACAAATCCTTGAACCCTTCATGGCTCGTGGCAAAAGTAGGGGAGATTGTGAATGCTCCCAATTCTGATTTGCAATGACTGTTAGATTCGTCCTCCTAATGAAACAAGTAACCCCTGGAGATTGAAACCCTAAACCCTGAACCCTGAACTATCTCCATCAAAATTTGATTTTGCAAACACTTAGATCCTATGTAGGTATATGCAGAAATTTGAAGGAAGAAAAAAGGTTCAGAGGACATACTTTCACTAATTCCACTTTGTCGGGATTTTCTAGGCTTTAGCGCCCGAGCTTCAGCAACTAACAAAACTTCATTTGCCCACCCTTTCTCGAAAACGCAAGTGCTAGCCACGAACCTCATCCAAACGGGTCCAGCAATCCCACACACCAAAGGATTGACCCCAAATTTTTGCACCAAAGCCTCACATTGCAATTGCAGTAAAATCTGCATCCCTTCCACATATACACTCCGGATCTTTGAAGAAAGCTTGTCGGCCTGTGATAACCCTACTTGCGAATTCAAGGTATGAGCAACCAGACTTTCCGGCAAAACTGGTCCGGTTTGCTCAATCTTTGCAATTCCAGGCTGCGAGCCGAATTGTGAGAGAACTCCAAATTGAGAAGAAAAATCCCCAAGGAAGGCTAGGTTTTGTTGAGAAAAGTTTTGGGAAGAGAAAAGCCCTAGTTCCTGTTGTTGTTGATCTTGTTGCTGTTGTTGCGACGCCAAAATCCCAGCCATCATCATGTCCTCACCACGAGCCACATTCTTTTCTCGGACATGACGGAGGTTAAAGAGATGGACATCGTCATGATCAAACGCTTCCTCCAGAAAATTCTGCGACTGCGCGCCGCACACCCTGCAGTACCAGAAGCCGTCATCTCCCCGGCCCATCTCCAAACTGTGGCAGGAACTGCACATACCCGCCATCGCCATGACGGCCGGCCGACTCCTCGTCGCATACAACAAAGCAACTCCGCGTTTCAAAGGGGAGCTCCAAACCCTAATTCCCAGCAGCCAAGAAAGCAGACGAAGAAGCAACGAATGAATGAAGACTGCGATGAAATAAGTGGGTTTTTCAAAGAGCGATGAAATAAGTAAGTGTTTTCGGGGTTTTCTGATTGCCAAATTTCGAGGAAAAATGCTTCTAAAAACAAATCGCCAAATTCTGAAAGTATCAGGCTTAATAAAGTTGATGCTTAAACGTTTCCACTTTCATATTTTTTAAAGGAAAATTTGGTTAAATTTCCTTATGGATTGTTGCCATTAGGGTGTTTTCTCTCCCACCCCACCCTACATTTTTATATATATTGAAAATTTGGTGAATTAGCACTTGAATAAAAAATCCAAAACTTTCCCAATTTTTTTGTCAAAAAATTGACAAATTTTGTTGAAAACAAAACATTGATTGCCATTGTGAGTTGCATCACAAAATTAGGAAAAACAGAAAATTCGACTATATGCACTTATTCATATTATTTACATCATATGTCATTGACATTATTAAATCTTATGTCATTTATATTAGTATTTCATAAATGAATGCAAACTCAATAATATGATTATGAGCCTTTGCCAGTGTAACCACTATTTTATTTTATTTCATATATATAAGTGGTAATTTAAGTTACGATATTTGATTTTATTAATAATTTTTATAATAATGATTTAAAAATGTAATACATGAACATTTGAATAAGTTTTAAATGAATTTTAAACATTTAAATAAATTTGTCAAGCAATCTTTTTTAATGTTTTTGTTATTTAATTTTTCTTTAAAATAAATTTCATGATTTGAAAATGACATATTTATGAAAAAAGTTGAAATATATTTCTATATATTTCTGTTGAATTTTTTTTTAAATTGAAGGTTCTAAAAATTTCAAAATTTTCATGAAAATGTATAAATTATGGTTTCATTCACAATAATCAATTGTGTTCTAGTGTGTCAACTTGACTGACCAACTAATTATTTTCAAAGCATTCATCTAAGTGTACACATGTGACTCTAGTTATTGTGTTTACATGTGCCTTCATATGTGATATCCTATCAAAATATTTTACATCCAAGATATTTGAAAATGTTTCCAAACTTGGAATTATGAAATGTTTTAGTTATTTTTATAATAAAATGTGATATGATAATTGGAAACAGTTTATACAAAACAAGTATAAGGCCCATTAGTGGTTATCACCGTGACAATATGAAAACATTCTATAACTATTTAAGTGTCTCCTTCCTTCATTGGAATTATGAAAATGTTTCATAAATATTTAAATATATCATTCCTTTCACCAACCCACCTACATGGCAAATTAGCATGTGCCTTTTCATAATTGAATTTTCATAAGTTGGTTGAATTCAATTCAACCAAATTAGGAAAAGAATTCAATCTAATTTAATGTAAATTCAATGTAATTTGAATTCCCTTTAATGTATTTGAATTCAATTGAAGTTGCATTATACAAATTCCTTCAAATGAAACTTAATTTTCACAAAATCAATTCTTTTTTTTTCATCATTTCATACACAATAGTAGTGTGGTGTAACACAATCCCAAGTGTTTTAATTACCTTTCTAATGACATGTGATAATAATATTTTTTGGGCATGAGATGTTAAGCATGCCAAATCAATACTGGGCAAAATTATTTAAAACATCATTAAACTTGGGAACCTTTGTTAAAATTACATGACCATAACATTTTCCCCAAAATCAATTACATTCAAAATTCAAGACAAAGTTATTCATGATAACATAAGTAGGCAATACAATTGAACAAAATTCTTCCTCGTGTGCTACCCAATTATGATGGGTGATGAAAATAATTCAATGAAAAGAAATACATGTGTGTCTTTTAAAATTAAATATTTTTCATTTGAAAGGTACTTTCCAACTCACACACCCTCATACACACACACATCTATCTTTATCTCAAATCCTCTTATTCCTTCTCAACATGACTTTTGTAACTTGTGTCCCCTTGAACTCTTCCTAAAATCCTTTGAAAAATGTGGTGACTACTTGTACAAAAGTCTAGCATCAACTTTCATCTTTGGTGGTACCTAACCTTAAATTCCACCAAATCCTTGCAAATGTGATAGTTGATTAGGAACCACATCATGTGACTTTTATGATTCTTGCAAAATGCATGTTTTGTCTTACAACATTTTTAGTCTTTTACCTCACCTTGGTACTACCACTTCTACTATTGTTTTAACATATGTTGATTTTAATAATTTAGAAATAACATTGATTATGACAATTATTAAGAATTTGAATGCAACCTATAAAGAATAGGTTTTAGGAAGTTTGACAAAAGACATCTAAAGGACCATTTCACACTACATGACATGGCCCGATTTCATAAGTCCCAAGAAAAGGCAAAATCCTATAGGAATCAAACCCTTCACACATAATAAACAACATTATTTTTCGGAGTTGGTGTGGCATAATGTGAAGGACTTAGTCCCAAACCCAAGGCCTAAGTCCCAAGTCCTATGAGGATGGCAAAGTCCATCAATCTGTCCTCCTAATGATGAGAAAAAAGGGGGGAAAAAAAAATTAAGTTATAATTCAAGCATTGAAGTTGTGAAAAATTTACTATGTTTTAGGTAGTTACATCTTAGTTACAATAAACAAACTAAAACAAGTTAGGTTGAAACTGAATCTAATGTGAATGAGGTTCTAGTTATTTGGACTTTTGGGTGGGATATAAATCCTTGAGTGGGGTCACTCAATTTTAGTTTTCTCAATTTGTAATCACACCACTTTTTTTTTTTTGTGTTGTATTTGTTTTACAAGTTTTTATGCAAGTTTATGTGTCCACAAGGGTTTTGGTTGTGCTTGGACTCCTATGTGTATAGGTGAGTAATTTTTTAATTCAAAATTTTAGATTTGGTTTGATAATGTTATAATTATATTTATTTTTGTTTTTTAGCATTGGGTTTTTTTTTGTGTTACATGGGATTTAGTTGAAACAAATGTCATGCAACTAAAGGTTTTTTTGTTATAATCCTTCTTCTTTTTTTGAAAAGTTTGTATTTTGTTTGAATTTTTGTAGCTTGTAACTTTTTAGAGGCACCAAGTAACTTGTCAAGGGTAACAACAATGACGTATTAAACACCATTATTTATTGCTAAAACATTTTTCGTACCCAGTGTTTTACCAATGGTAGTGTTTCATTTCGCAGCCACATTATGTGAAGATGGAAGAACACCAAGGATGGTGGTTATGTCAAACAAAAATTGAATTTTGATTTCATTCCCCCATAATATTAATTCAACTAAGTTTTTTAAATTTTAAATTTCATCTTAACATGTAATTGTTCCCAAGCAACTTGACGCGCTCCCAAGCTCCTTGATATAATCAAATGTGAATATGAGGTGAAAATAACGGAAAAATAAAGAGTTGGGGCACACTCCTTGGCTTGCAACACTTTGGGGTAGAAGGGCATGTTGGAGCTCCGAGATGGGCTAGGAAGAATGACAAGCATATCATCCATTCACACGAACCTGCGCAAAACCAAACAACAAGTTGGTTAGTGCATAGTTGGAGCATTTTTGGTGGTAGGACAAGCCACGAGCGAATTCGGATTCACAAGACTCATCACGGCCGGACTTGGGGGAAGCCACACCTTCCCCCTTATAGTATACTTTGTGCATGGCCACAGGACCCACACCCAAATGTCATTTTGTCCCATGACTCCCAAATGGGAGTTCCGAAATTCCCACAACTGGGACTTTTGCAACTTTGATGGCCCATAATTTTGCGTGCAGACCTTTGATTGATATGAGGTCTAAAGAAAAGTTGTAGCCCTTTTCAAGATATTTCCAATGGTATGTCACAGGACACTTACATGCTAGGAAATCGGGGCGATTCTTGACTTTTAGTGGTCGAGAGTCAAATTGCTAATTTGACTCTTCGCCCTTCTTTTGGCCATATCTTGTGTTTGAAGTGTCCAAATGGGTCATGCGAGCCCATTTTAGACATCTAAGTTCCAAGAGCTTCTCAATGATATAAGAAACTTTTCAATCCATTGAATTTTGATTTCTGTAATCGCTCTGTGAAGATTCAGGAGTCCACCGGGACTCCAACTCCCAAAGTGGAAGCTCCCTTGGGAGTGTGAGGGTTCATTCCCTCACACTTTCCTACACTCCTGAAGCATGCGACATGACTCATGGGCTTCCCTTTTGGCCCACAACCTTGCAAACCTTTGCCTTGGTCACAAACCCAAGGTTAAGGTTGCGACATAATTCTTAGTGCAATTAACCATTAATAGGGCAAATGTTGTCCCTAACGTGGTCATAATACATAATGAAGAAGGAATTTTCTAATTGAAGGGGCAATTAACACATTAATACCAACCCCAAAAGATTTTTCAAAGTTTTAAATTGACCAATACTAATCTTGAACCATGCCCATACCAAATTTTAACATCAAGAGGTAGGTCAGAGAAAGATTGAAGGTTAACTAATCACAAGGTTGTGATCTAGGTTAATCCCAACCAAACTAATATATTATATTAAAATGTGAGCTTGAATGGTAATTACACATGTTATGTTTTACAACGTATTGGTTGGAGAACAATTTTATACCCCTTAATGGTTACCTTAGATTTTGGGAATAAACCACATATTATTGACCATGAATGTAGACCTAAGATAACTTTAAGGGTTTGCTACATTGAGGTTTGTCAAATGGCATCTAAGAGAATAAAATAAATCAACTATGTTGATTGGATTATTTGGCCTTCCCTGTGGTTTTGAATCCCCTACTGATGAATTGGTGATGTCAATGGTAGGTGGATGACAATCATCCAAGATTTGACATTACATCTAATATCACCATTGAGCACATCGTCAAAATTGCAAGCAATAGCCAATCATTACATTCATTAGGCTTAGCACATTCTGCCATCACCAAACCCATGGTTGTGAATATTGGTAATGGGTCATTAAGATTTAACCTATTGGATACCAATGTTTTTCATAAAAATATTTTCAAGGACATGATATATTTATTAGAGCTTTTTGGAAGCCTAGTCACCATTTTACAATATGGCTTAACTACAGTTTTGAATATAATTTAGCCACAATTTTACAATGTGGCCTAGTTTCCATGCATGAAGTTATGATGTTGCAATAACAATATTGTAACTTGTTGCCAATGTTGGTGGTACAAGGTTACCAACATTACATATCGAATAATATCACATTTACGAGGGTCCAAGATTTGGATAGGATTAAGCTAGTTGATTTAATCATTTTAGGATGGTATTGGCATGGTCTTTCACACTTTAGCACATGTTAAAACCTTTTTGACATTAAATTAGGATTTTTTAAAAATTCAATCCATGATATTCAATATTTGCAAACCACATAAATGCACCCATGTGCATACCTACTAAAAAATGTTCCACCCCTAGGAAATTCTCAACTAGCTATGTTAATAGGATGGCAATGAATGTGTGCTTGGATTAGTGTGCTAATGCAAGTGGCTACTACCATACTTGATTCACTTGCCCATCAATTCCAATGGATGTGGATTAAATTAACACCATTAAGGTGATCCAATGAATATATGAGTTCATTTTGAAGCCACCCACATGTTTGGTGGATGACATATTGAATCTAAGATGGTAACCATGTGTGGTCAACCACGATAACAAATCACTTTTGGTTGGGTCAACAATGTTGGACTTCCACGAACAACTTTACCAATTTTTAATTTAATTAATTATTTTATTTTATTTTATTTTATTTTTTCAATTTCATGCATTTTAGGATGCATGACCAAACATGTTTCGAAATGTTGATTCATTATTCACGGAGGAACCCAATGTAGATGACAAGGAACAAACCATGGGGTTTTACACAAACAATGTACAATGTCAAATCTTTCAAAAAGTATGTGAAAGCAAATTTTGGTGCATGTCATGGATTTTAATTACCTCACATGAATGTTAAGTTTGGGTGTGGCAAAATATAAATTTTTTGCCCCATTACACCAACCCTCCCATCCCTACTTTTATTGTTACACCAATAGTTCGAACAACCAGATGTTGATGCAAGGGGGGATGATATATCAAGTTGAGTTAAACAACCTTGGCAATCATGGGATTACAAATGACAAGAAGGATTTTTGGCTATTGGAAAAAAAGTTGGTGATGTTGGGGTGTTAAAATAGTTTGCATCACCCCACATTCTACAAAACAATCATAGGCCACACTTTCCACCACATGTGATGGGGATAATTTGTCATCCCAAAAGGTACATATGATGTTAAAAACATGGGAATTGGAGATTAGTCTAGCATTCATAGCAAATAAGATTTATAACACATAATGATTACTCCAAGATTTTACAAGTACTAGTTCTTTCATACTCACATGAAGTACTTGAGTCACATGATTTATCCAAGTGGATCAAAGGTTTAAAAAGCCAAGGTTGAAACCATAGATCATAGGTTTCCCAACCAATGGAAGACATTATATGGCATGCTCACAATAGTTGGGCCATTTCAAGGTTTAATAAATTTACAACTTGTTTTAAGCACAATATTACTAATGAATGATGCAACTAAAAGTTCAACAAAAATTTTCTCAATTTATGGTGCATGATTGAGTGCAACTATCATTTTACACACCTACACCTTGTCTATAACCATTGCTCATCACGGGGCTTGATTATTAATGGAGTTTAAATTTTGTTAGTTCATTGAATTTGATAATGCAACATAATGAATATGTTTTAATTATGATTGAATTTTTTTCAAAGTGGTTAAAATCAATGCCATATCTATATCACAATAATGAGGGAGTTGCTTATGCATTCATAAACACATTGTTTAGTAAGTTTGACACTTTAGTTGAAATATCCATTGACTTGAGTAAAACATTATGTGGGGAGTTCCAAGAGACATGAAAAAACAATGATTAGTCATCATATGATTTCACATGACCATCTTGAAATATATGGGTTAATTAAATGAATGGTGCATATAATGAAATGAAATTTGTGGGAGTATGGGCCTCAAAAAGGCCATACATGATATTGGGATTTGTAGCTACCATGGTTAGCTATGGTATATAGGTTTAATTGGCCAACTTCTTTTGCATCATTACCACCATAATTTTTACTATTTAATCATGAGCTTGAGTTATTCATTTCAATCTCACAAGACACAATGGTAGTAATCAATTTGGATGATTGAAATGTGTAGATTGTTCACTATTTTGATGTGTAATGTCAATGATTATGGAAAATATAATAATTGTTTAACATTGGGATACATTACATTATGTTATTATACAAGGAGGTGGTTATCAACCTCAAGTCTATAATTTCAAGCCAAAAAATTGCATGTATTTGTAGCAAACATGTGAACCCATCTTTGGGTGGTACCATTAGGAACCACCTCAAGGAATGGTTAAGGAGCCAAAAATATCCAAATTGATTTCTCAGGCCCTTTTTTTTAAATGTTTTCACAACTATAAATTATTAATATTTCATGTTTACCCATTTCATGTTCTAATAAATGGATTGAAGTTTATTTCGAAAATTTTAAAAATCGATTTAAAAAATAATTATATTCCTAATTAAAATGGCACTTTAAAAAGTAATAGTGTCAACTTTGGAAATTCATAACTAAATTATATTTAATTGATTTTTTTCCAAATAAAAATTTATAAATAGAATGACTTCCATATTACCTTAGAGAAAAAATTCACAAGAAAATTCACAAATCATATTTCAAATTTATGTTTTTAACCAAAAAGTTCAAGGAAAAAACTAGTGTTAAGTTCTTGAAACTTTTTGTAAATGCAATGATTATGAACATGAAAATACATAATATTGTTAACATTATTAATATTTCAAAATCTATGGAACTTAATAAATGTATTAAAAATTTATGAAAATGTTTATTTAAATGTTTTCTATTTTTTTCAAAGTTCGATGGGTCCAAGAAAATCAAGTTGTGATATTCCTAGTGATACCACCCAAGGATGGGCTTGTCCAAACAACATTGATGCATGTGATTGTAGGATGTGTTATTTTGCATGTGCAAAAGGTGCCACCTTTTAGAGTGTTGTTGTTGGAAGGTTAAAATGGTTAGACATGGGGACCCATGTGTGTAATTTTGCATTATATCATTTTTTTAATGTGGATGGCCAAATTGACCCATCTTTGGTTGTTTTCCTTGTTAGCTTATAATGTATGTTGTAGAGGCAATTTTCAAAAGTAATCATTATGTTGATTTATGAATTGTGTTTTAAAGGATTTCATATGGGATGTTTTACGCCACCCTTGGAAGAAGTATTGGTTAGAAAATGGGTTTGCTTTTTATGCATGAAAAACATTAGGAACTTTTTATAATTAAATAATAGGGAGCATTTTAAATTTTTATCCATGATAATTCACAATTGGTTAAGGATTTGACATATTGTAACTAAAATGGGGCCCACATTTGCACCCCACTTTTATTATTATTTTTACCTTAAAACCAAGGTGTTCAATTATGGTGGATTCATAGGATGAATCTATTATATTATTATTTGGCTCAAGGAGAACTTAATTCAAGATAGGGGGGCAATTTGCACGTGGTACACTACTTAAAGATGTTTTGTGTCATTTATTTTATGTGTGTGTGTGGACAAGGATAGTTCTAAGTGTCAACATGGTAGTGCATGACAAAGTCATGATTATTTTTTTGATGAAGGGATCATATCAAGTCACTTGTTTAATATTTTAATTTAAAATTTTTTTGGGATTTGTTTTTTAAGGTTGGGGTTTCCATTTTTGTTCAAACCAACTCCTTATTTAAGTCTCAACCCATGGAACCAAAAATTGTGCCCATGTAGGACTCCCACTCATGGTTGAGACTAGTATATTGGACCCTAATGTGAAATGTTTGGTCTTGATTTGGATGTTTAAACCAATTAGATTTCAAGATTGAATTAACACTTATAAATCAGGCCTTAGCATGAAGCACCCCTAAGTTTGTACAATAATTTTATGTCTTCAGGTTATGTCACCAAAATTGATACACGTTACAATTTTGCATACCTAAAATACAATGTCCTATCATGACCTCTTACACCATTCACTATATGATAAGTATATTTACTCTAACATTCCAACATTTATAATTTTTTGTTCAACACGCAACAATTCCCACTTTTACAACTTAATTTAAATTGGTCCTATCAAATTATAAACATAAAAAATACCTTCTTTCTTTTATGGGTAGTGGAATCCACATGAATATGGCATTCAATATGTTTGGCATATTTATTTAATTTCACGTCAAACACCACAACTATTATCAAGGACACAATTTGGAACAAAAACTAACAAGGAGTTTGATATTTAAAAAATATATAAGGTAAGAAATGACAATTCATTTATTACACATTGAAATTCAAATTTGTAAAGTTACTTGTTGAATATAACACTAAAAGCTTACATACAATATTTAAAATAAAATGAATAAGTTATGAAAATTTGATGTTCAAAAATTGATGTTTGGAATTCAAAAACCATTATTGTCAAACTATTGAGTAGATAATTGGAAAAAAAAAAATTGAAATAAAGTTTTTTTGCAAGGTAAAAAATGATGATTGCATCCTTAATTGGAACTAACAACAATGAAAATAAAAGGCTTCAAAGCCTCCTAATGTATTATTTTGTAGGAAGGTGAATTAGAACCTTCGTATAAACTCACAATAATAAAAGAGTTAATCATTAAGCCCAAGTGCCCTTTATGTTCCTTGGACCATGTTAAGAAATCACAAACATTTCTTCAAAGCAATCATAGGTGACCCCTAGGACTTGTAATTTTTTATGATTAGCCACATATTAGTTTTTTTGTATTTTGAAAATTGTATAAAATTTTCAAAATAAATTTTCCTTGTTTTTTTTTGTTCCAAGTCTTATTGTCGTAACCCCATGTCAATGCCATCCTTTGAAGATAAACAATGAGAAACAATTAAATTTTCTTTGTCCTTTCCTTGCCCTCAACCATTGTTCTTTTCTAATGTAGAGTAAGAACATTTACATTGTTCTTTCTTAGCTTGACCTAAGCCCCTACATTTTCTTAGCCCCGCACACAATATTTTGCGTGTTCTCCCTTGGTCTTTACACTATGTAAAGCCCTCAAAACAAGGCTGCATGGAAATACAAGACCCACCCTTAGCTCTTGCCTTGAAATGTAGGTCCTTTATTTTCACACAACCTTGCTCCAAAGGCTTTACCCTACTCATAATGTATTAAGGGTTTATGCAAACTAGCTGGCAGAACGTAGCCTAGGGACATTTTAGGGCACATTTCCAGACATAATTCATTTTAATTGCCCTTTCTTATCTTTCAGAATCAGCAGCTGGATATATTTTGCATTATAAAATTATCTCTAAGTAGGCAGAAACAGCACCTACAATCCTTTTTTGTGTTGGTACCTAATACAAACGTAGAAACTATTATCGGTTTGGTATATTGGCTTGCGCCTGGTCTCAACATTTGTATAAGGACCCTAGAATGAATTGAAGCAATACCAGCCTTGTACTATCCTTGTACCTTGGTGGCTTTGACATAAATTAAAATATTTCTATAAATTTATTTTTTAATCTGTCAAAACTTCAAAAATCCTATATATAATTACAAACATGGTGTGTGTATTTGTCTGTCTGTCCGTCTTTTACTTATATTTTCATTTACTTCACACGTTTTGGGGACGGTTAGAACATCCTATATATATTTACAAACATGGTGTGTGTGCGTCTGTCCTCCAAGAGGCGCGTCCGTCCGTCCGTTCGGTATTCTATTGGCTGGAACTCAGGGTAATGGGTATAACTCAGTGTCAGGGGTATCCTATTGGCTGGAACTCAGGGTAACGGGTATAACTCAGTGTCAGGGGTATCCTATTGGCTGGGATTCAAGGTAATGGGTATAACTCAGTGTCAGGGGTATCCTATTGGCTGGGACTCAAGGTAATGGGTATAACTCAGTGTCAGGGGTATCTCTCAGTGTAATGGGTATCACTCAGTGTCCGGTTTGTTTGTGAGGAAACCAGGGTCCGTCGGTGTCATGGATAAACTCTTGGGTGGGTTGTGAGAACTCTCAGTGAGAGGAAAAATCACTCAGGGTATCGATATCACTAAGTGTCAGGCTATCACTCAATGTAATGGGTATCCTCTTGGGTTTAGGGTTTTTGTGTGTGTATCCCCATTGGCTC
>Ga0209208_10004460_pt1 | contig 19821 bp, 20 predicted proteins | sample S1TSphfallax_3_FD_187694 | JGI IMG/M metagenome (GOLD analysis project Ga0209208, IMG submission 187694) | Host-associated microbial communities from peat moss isolated from Minnesota, USA - S1T2_Fd - Sphagnum fallax MG (SPAdes) (version 2) | ecosystem: Host-associated > Plants > Peat moss >...
CCTTGCACTAAAATGTTGCAATTACGCACTAACCAACTTATTGTTTAGTTTGTGCAGGTCTATGTGAATAAGTGAAGTGATTTTCAATCGTCCTAGTCCCATCCCAGAGTTCTAACACACCCCTCTACCCCCAAAATGCTACAAGCTAAAGAGCATGCCCCAACTCTTTCTCCTTTCGATGTCTTCACCTTTGGACTCGTAGTTGAGTCCATCAAGGAGCTTGGGGGTGCATTGCATTTTGTTCCTTCCTAATGACTAATCAATGTTTGAAAAATAGATAAGATTAAACCCTTGATGAAAGTGGATGCATCTAAAAAACATTAATTTCTTTATGTGAAAACGTTCATCTTCCATCAATGGAGGAGATCATTACCACAAAAAAGGTAAGAAAATTTACAATCATGAGCAAATTATTGTTTGTCTAACCCTAAAATTTCAAGCAACACCACATTTCCTAGGTTATGTTCCTACTCTTGCATGGTACTCTCCCTTCCTCTCTTTTTAGTCTATTTTTGTAATTGGTGGTGCATGTTCATGTTGGTTTTCCTTGTTGTCATCTTTCAAAAAATATTGTCCTAATTATCTCTTGTCATTCATTCTCATGTTTTTTTGCTTTGAGTTTTGTCTTAGAGTTACATCTTATTCTTCTTATTTTTCTCATGCATTTTTTGGTGTGTTTTGTAGATGATGGCAATATTTTTCTAGCATTTAACCTTTTTCCTTTTGCAAGTGATCCTTGTGATCGTCACCTTTTTTTCGCATTATGGGACACAATGTGTGTGTTCATGTTGCTAATGAAATTCACAATCTTCTTTTTATTTAAATTATTCTTGATCATTGTGAGCCTTCTAGTCATCTTCTTGTTTTATGTTTTTGATTATTATGATCCTCTTGGTTGTCTTTTCATCTTTTTTGTACTTTGTTTTTTATCGTCACCTTCATCTCCTTGTTCAAAGTTGCCCCTCATGTGATCATCTTGTTGGTGAAGTTCATGATCATCTTTTTGTCTTTTGTTCTTGATTATCATAATCCTCATGGTCCTCTTCTCATCTTCTATTAAATTTTATCATTGCTTTCAAACTCATGATTGTCTTGTTTTCTTATTTTAGACCTTCCCTTTCCCCCTCAAGCTCTAGTCCTCTTATGGTGATCATCATTTTCTTTTCCTTGTAATGTCATCATGTTTTTCTTCTATTTTTTTTGTCATGTTTTTCTTTTGTGTTCAATTTTCTTGTTGTTCTTCATGATTTTGGAGCCCCTTCTCTTTCCTTACATTTATTTTTATCTTTCAAGATTAGTCATTTGTTGCAACATGGCCTTTGGATTATTTTTCAAGTCAATGCCTTTGCTTTAATTGATTTATGAACCTTTAATGTAAACCCAAAGTTGACACCTCTAAACCCTAAAGGGTAGGGTTCTAAAACTTGCAACATAATATTTGTGAAATTTATCTTTTGCTTCTCTTATTGCACCTATAGACTAAAAATTGTTTAAATTTTTTTTAGCACATTTTTCTACTAACCTTTAATATGTTCTTTCAACCATAACGAAGGAATCAACAACTTGCTTAGCCTTCTTCTCTTCCTTTTCCTTCCTTGTTATCTAATTATTTATGTGGCCTCCTTATTTTAGACTTTAAATTTTTTTGAATATTCATTAAGTATGATTATGTGTGAATAATGGTAGTTTATTAATTAATTTTCCCCCCTTGTTGTCCTTGCATGTAGATTCCATAAGGACAATAAATTAACAATAGACAAAAGAATTTGAGTTCCATTCGCATAATTATGGACTTCCTATTTTTCACAAATGGGTTCATCTAGGTCTACTAGTGGGTTGAAAGTAATTCCTATAAGTTTGATTTCTTTTACATTGATTTTTAGACTTTTAAGCATTTTCACATAATATTTCAAACCTACCCACTTTTGATCAACAAATTGAAATTATATTCCTACGTCATCTTGAATAGTTATTATGTTCATTAATTGTGTGGTAGTTGAATTTTGCCTCCATTAAACTAATCCATCAAATACATCATTTTCTTCATTTAAAATGTTAACCATTTTATTATGTATGCATGACTTAGTTTTGTCTTGTGATCCATGGTCTCAAGTTTGAGTTGCCATATTCATGTCTCCTTCAATCCATTGATGATATTTTTTGTAATAATATTTGATGTAGAGTCTTGTCCACCCACCCAACAAGTATGCATGTGTTTGGCTCATAATCATTGCTTCTAACCATGGCATTGTCACTTTCATTCTTGAAAGTAGTTTGGAAAAGTTTGAAACAACTCACATCTAGGGGTTATAGGGCATGGGAAGTGTGAAAAGGTAAGGTGACCATATCCAACCCAAATTATTGTGTTTGTTTTATGGATTTTAATCTAACATGTGAACCACACATATTTAAACTTGGTAGATGTCGATTTGATTGAAAAATGCACCTTGAAATTGACCTTTAAAAAAATGAAAGGGATTCCTTCAATAGGAATGACATCCTTCATGATTTTATTTACATTGTCATGCATGTCCCTAATTTTCAATGTTTGATGTAATTAATTTTTAATCATTTCACCCCTTAAATATATAAATTCAAAGTAGAAAGCCCTTGTTACATTTACAACACAATTTACTATTAACCATTCCTAGACTTGGGAATGGTACTATTAACCTAATGTGAACCCCTTCTCACCATAACCCTTGCTTCAAATTACTACAATGCTTGAATCCTTGTCTTGTTCGAATACCCAATGTGGTCAACATTATACTTGTGTTCAATGTAATGTTTGAAGATTCTAATAGAAGTTGCTACATTATTAACTTATCAAACCTTGTGCTTTACAAATTTAAAATCCTTCCACAAGTCAAATATTCAATTTTAAATGTCAGGATTTAAATCGATACCATTAATTATTTCAAAGAAATCCATCTTTGAAAAGGGTAGGTTTGGTTTGAATAAATTATACCACCTTTGTTTTGCAAGGTAATGAAAAACCCTAAATCCTACATACCCAAAACGTAAGCCATGAGTACACTTTATCCTCCTCATCCATTAAAACACATTGTGGGTCTATCTTCCTCAACCTTGTTCTGCCATTCAAGTGATTCAGAAAAAATAAAATGGTATGTGCCAAAACATGTTTTCTTTCCTCAAAGAAGTCTAACCTCTTTCCATTGCATCCATCGTTTCTTCCATGGCCTCACTTGTCCATCTTTGTTACGTAACGGTAGGAACCCTATTTGTTTTTGCTACTTTGTTTGCTCGTGCTTGTGGTTATTTGTTGTTGTTTGTTATTGCAATCCACTTTGTCACTTACAAGGTATATTAGGCATCATGGTACCCCCCTACTTCTTGGTTTTAACCTCCGACAACTTAGTAGTGGTTTATCAAGACTTACAAAAGGTATGAAGTTTAACTTTTTATAAGAGTCAAAAGACTTCAAAAAATGTAGTAGTTTTGAATAATTGAAAAGTGCATGACTTTCCAAAGCTTCACTTTTAAAAATTACTACATAAAAGTTTGCAAAAGCATCATAAATAAATTTCTTTAAGAATATTGAAGTTGTGAAGTTCAAACTTTAATTGGTTGCAATACATAAAAATATGTTGGAACTATATCTATTTAAACTCCTTGCTACTATTGGGGTTGTAGACCTTTGGATTCAACGATAATGTAGACACTTGTATTTCTCTTAATAGAGTTGATTTTTATTTTTGCAATTGATGCTTATGTAAACTAAACTAGTGAATTATCTTGTATTTTGCAATCTTCTGAGCTAGTTCCTACATAGGCATCTCCCTCCCCTTTTCTTGATTGGAGATTTGTTTTCCTTTCATTTACAATTTTTTTCAACATTTTACCCTAAGGACATAAAAGCTTTAGAAAACATTGAAGCTTATCTAACACAACTTTAGAATGTTTTGACATTCTTGAATAATGGTAGGGGATCTTGAGAAGCTTGAAAGGTAACTCAAGTGAATGTTACTTTTCAAATGTTTGTGTTATATCCATGGGTACAATTTTAGTAAAAAATGTTTTTTTCCCCATTATTAAACATTTTTTTCCTTATGGTTCTTCTTTACGCCAATGACCAAACACCTTCCATGTAAAGGTTGGGCCTTCCATATGAAGGTTGGGCAATGGTTTTTAATAGAAGTGCAAGGAACCACCAAACACATCTTTATTTTAAGTGGGATGCAAATAACACCCAAAAGCTCCAAAATATTTTCATGGACCAACACAAAACAATTTGCCAAGGTTAGAAAAATAACCAAACACACATTTTTGCCACCATACATTTGGTCATAAGGTGCAAAATGCATAGTGGCCAACTATAGTCAAGGCATATTAACTGGCTTAGGTTAGAGTTTTTATTTTGATCAGTCATTGGCATGTATTCAAGGATGGGCTTAGCTAATAACTACACTATTGTCCTTCATGTTGCTCTATTGGGTGTTGGTTTATTCCAATGTTGTTTAAATATATTGAAAATTCCGAATATGAATTCAGATTGTACTTGGATATGCATGTAGTCATATCTGGAATTTGGTTTTTTCAAATATTCATCCTTATACATATCTAACATAAAACGATCATGTAATAATCGATGTTCATCCATATCCATGTAGGAATTGTTTGCCAATATGCACATCTAGGCACTCATGGATGGATATGCCTAGATATGCATAATATGAATATGCATATGCATATTTGACGCATAATCGGTGCATTCTGGCATATGATTGGTTAGGGATTAGGGATTAGGGCTAGATCAAAATGGAATTTGCAACACTTAGTTTAGTGTTTTACACTTTGTGGAGTGCAAAGTGCATGTCATCTATAGATCTTGGTTGGACTTGTAATTTGTGATTTTTTGCTGCAAAATTTGAATGCGAAGTGTTTACTATCTTTCCACCTTCTTTGCATGGTCTTCTTTTCTTTTATCCTCCTTGTTTCAAGTGCAACTTTTTAGCAATGCATCATGCTTGCAATGTTTTTTGTAAGGTGAGAGTGTGAGCATGGTTTGAGGCATGAACTATGAACATTTTGTGTGAGGTGTGAGTAGGTGAAGTTAGAGGCTCCTTAGTAGCTATTGTAGTCTCTAAGGCCTTCTCTTTTATAGATTTTGTTATTTCATATGTCTTATCCTTGGTTGTTTGTAATGTAAACCCAAGCCTTTCCTTGGCAGCTCTTATAGTTTCAAAGGCCTTTTCTTTTGTAGATCCTTATGTTTCCAATGTCTTATCCTTCACTATCTAAATAATAGATCCTACATTTTCCTTGGCAACTCTTGCAATATTAGAAGCCTTCTATTTTATTTCATCTACAGTTGAACTAATGTTCTATTTTGCTTCTCCAACTTTTTCTTAAACATTTTCAACAATCTCACTGGTCTTTTGTTGCATAGTTCCAAATAATTCAACAACTTTTGTTTCAATTGTTCCAAAATTGAACCAACACCAAAGTCATATTCCTCTTAAACAACATCATATCGAGCTTCATATTTTCCAACTTCGTCATTCTTGTGTGGCTTTTCATATGATGTTCCCAAGGTTGAGGCAACACGACCTTTGACTTGACAAGTTTTTTCTTTGGTAGCTTGAGTTGTTTCAAACACCTTTTAAGTAGCAATGTCCTTTGCTTCACTTGCCTTGTCCTTTGTTGCTCTCTATGAGGTCAGAGGTCTCAAATCAAAGGTGTGAGGTTGAAGTTCAAAGGTTTGAGGTCTAACAAATTTAATCGTTTAAGTGTTTTTTTTATGAGGTCTGAGGTTTAAAGTCAGAGCGCTCTTTTCTTTGGCTTCGTTGTTTTGTTTGGTTTGCAATTACTTTCCAAAACAAATGTATGTAGTAGTGGCAACAATTGATTTGTACAAGGATTTCGTGCCCTGGAGCTAAAGTTCCCACATTTTATGGTGTAAACATGATGACGATGATCAAGTTGTTCTTGATGCAAAGATTGAAGTTGGGTTCAAGTTCTTTGTGGAGAAATATATCTTGCATGTGCAGCTAGCTAAAGCCACCCAACCTAATCAAGGTAAGTATCCATCCATCCCATTTCCTATTCCCCAAAAAAAGGACCTACATCCTCCCTCTCTCCTTCTCTCTCCGTGATCTTCTATTACTAGGAGGAATATTATAAATGTGCAATCAAGCTTCAATCTTCTTCTTCAACTTGAAGGATGCTTACCAAGTTGAAGTTTTTAGGTTCAGTGGGGGTGTATGCGGGGTGTATGTGGGGTGTGGTTGGGGCAAGAAACTTGTGTTGCGTTAGGTAGGTTCTTCAAAGAATCAGGGTTCAACTCCCCCACAAGTTATTGGTTTTTTAGATGTGTTCTAATGCTCTAGTGGGGTAGGTCTATGATTGGAAAATTAATTCCAAAAGTTGAGATGTATTCTTAACCTTTATACATATCTTGTGATTAGTGTGAGTTTGAAAACCAAAAAAAGAATATCCATGAAAATGAAAAATAAAAATAAAATACATATCCGTTTGGTGAACTATATTTGTAATTTTTTTATAGTGCATATCCTTATGTTATAATTTTTTGAAGAATATTCCATATAGGTAACCTGAGAAATGCCTCAAATCTTCATATTCGGGCAATAATGGTTTACTCTTGCCTACACAACTCATCATGAGCAAAACAGGGGTAGTAAAAGATTGTAGTACTTTTTTTGGAAGGTTGGTTCAGTGCACCCAAACACCAACACCAAAGTAGACTAAAACCTGACACCAAGCTGACACTCACGCTAATGCTTCAAATAGAGGGCCACAGTGAACCAGCACCCAACAGTGCACCATGAAGGATGAATGGTGATTGATCATGAAACAGTTTTCTGTTGGGTTTCAGTTCCTTAGCTAACCATGGTGGTTACCTCAGTTGCTCTTTTTCTCTACCCACCTACTAACAACCTGCCAGTGGGTAGTAGGTGGGTAGTATAAACGGCTCATATCTATGTATAAACCATCTAATTACCTATTTTCCTACCTATCTACCTATTTATGAGACCTACTTCTTACAGATTTGGTTACCAAGGTGAAACCAAATATTAACTCTGTTGAGGTTCATCCACAACTGAGTAATAACAGGCATCCAGTGGATGGCAAGCTGGTGGGTGCTGGTTCACTGTGGCCCCCAATAGAGATCAAATCCCCCTCTGGGAACAAGCTGTTATGACCAGACGCGCGTCCCACCCACTCTTCTCTACACCTAATTGGCACTAAGTTTAATGAATGTCACAGCTACACAACCCATATTTGGGCCTCTACCAAGTGTTTATTACATCCAATATAGAGTGTTGATTGTTTTTGCACCCCTACCCACAACCCTGAAAAATTGGACATTTTAAAGTGTTAGGCTTATTTAAATGCTGCCACTTGGGCCAATCATTATGGCCAGCCAACAATGTATGGATCACTGTTTACGCGGTATACAATTTTAGGCTTCAAAGTTTTAAACGGTTTTTTCACACTACTTTAAGTCTATACTTCATCCAAAGTACATCTTATGACCATTCGTGCATGGACCTGCTCGAGCATGGCCCACGACAGCCCCCATTTGAGCATGTATCAATAATTAGCACATCCAATTTGGAGTGTTAGTTCCTCCCCATCTCCACCCATCAAGCTAAAATGGTGGACTACATAAAATGATTGATTATTCAAATCTTACCACTTTGAGCCAATCATAAGAGATTTTTTTGGATAAATCAGATCAATCATAGTTTTTTGGGCTCATGGTTTAATGGCCTTCATGCTTGGTCCACCTCAAATAAGAGGTCTTAGTGTGAAATTTGTTAAACTATGAGACATTATCCAAAGTGCAATTAATGTTCATTTTTCATGCATTCACATTTCATTATTTCCTTGGGTCTTCGACCTTTGTGTGAAGTGAACTTGTACCTTGACATGTCTTCTCTCTCAATTGGAGATTTTCCATTTTGATGACCACAAGAATCCAAGCTCCAGTGTAAAAGGGGCTTAATACTTCTTTCAAAATATACTAGACATGTTATTTTATTGTTGTTGGGGGCATGCTCTTAGTGGAGACTTTAGAACAACCTTTCTTTTAAAATTTCAAAACTCAAATTTAAAAATAAGTGATTTTGAATACTTACAATTGTCAAAAGTGAGAAAAGATTAGTAAAAACTATCACTATTCTATATTTGGTTTTTAGTCTATAGGCATAAATATAAAATGTTGATTAAAAAATTGTTTACTTCAAATGTGGTTTATAGTCATATTTAGTTAAATGTTCTTATGGATGATTGTTACTTAAACACCGATGGAGAGCTTAGGAAATATGGGGTTATGGTTTTTGAAAATTATCACAAACTAGGGGCACCAAACCCGAATTTTGTCAAAAGTGGGGACCAAATTGGTATTCTCACTTAAATTGGTCCTAATAGGCATTTCAACCTTAGTTATGTATTTGCCTTATCTTCTTCACTTTCATTACTAGTCATATTATTCATTAAATCAAGTCTCCTCAAGGTGAGAGCACATTACATTGTCAATAAATTTTGTCACAAGACAATTTTTGTAAGATTTTGGGATTTGTAATTAGTCATGTGATTAAATATAATCAATAAAATGAAAAAGGATTTAACATTACAATGTTATATATAATATAATCACATTCTATGAATTTCATGGATATTTTCTGAACAATCATAACATAATGGACTTTTAAAAAAATACCCAAAAACTTGTAACAATCCATAATTAATGAGTATGAACTCCATACTTCTTCATATAATGTTTTTTAATGAGTAAAGGACTCGATGGTAATATGATGTAATAACATTAATACTAAGGAAAATTATTTGGAAGAGTTTTGGTGATCAAAAATTTCTATGTACTTTGAATTATGATTTTTTTTTATTAAGTCCTTTACTGAATGAAAGTAATAGTTTAGAAGCTCATTTTTCAAATTCAAGTTCTCCATAAGATAAACTAGGGTTGCAATTCTTTTATAATCAATTTCAAATGATAACTTGTAAAATGACTTGTGTGATTCAAGGTATCATGCTTTCACACTACTTTCATAGTGTTTATTTATGCAATTATGGACTTCCACATGTGCCTAAAAGTGTTACACCTTAGTGTGCTTTCACCTTTCATAATAAAAAAAATTCTGCAAATCTTGTGAACTGATACCTAGTTTCATTAAACAATACTTAGTTTTGCTTATTTTATGGCGCTACTCAAATTGGGGATAAAAGGGGGGTTAGGCGGTAAACAAAAGATTACACTATTTCCACCAAAAAAAAAATCTCTAACATTTTGTGATAGATTTTTCCCACTTCATTTCTGATGTTGAAATTTTGCAAAAAATCTCCACAAAAAACTTCCCAAAATTGCTAATTTAAGTAGATATTTCAGATTTTGCTAATTTGATGATAATTTTTTTGATAATGTTGTGGAAGACACTTCCCTATAATTTGACATGTTTGTACCAAAAAAAAGCTATTAACCTTGAAGTTTCATTTCCACATACTAGATTCATAGCAAGGTTTCCATGTCTTCCAATGGTTGTATTGCACATAGAAATGATTTCACTTATGTAAAAATGGTTGTTGTAATTGAACAAAATAAAATGCAATTGTGCATGTAACTCCAACTATGAAATTTCAAATATGGAAGTAAATCGTATTGTCTTTTGTGAAGTTTAAAAACTTGAAATCAAAGGAAAAAATATTAATGATACTTATTAATTTTCATGTCATCATTATACAATATACATGGCAAATTATAGCTAGGTTGGCTAACATTTAACACAAAGAGTTAAAAATACAAATAAGATTATGATTCAACTCAAAAAATGATATTGACTTACAAGAATGATGAAATTGAACAAATCAAAAAAAGGAAATTTCATTTGGGTATCCAACCAATAGCACTTAAATAATTTTTTAAAAGAGAAAAACATATCAATTCCAGAATTGGCTTTCAATAAAACCTACTCAACATTTTTTAACAAACATTTAAGGCCTTTAATAATGGCAAATATTGTAGTACCTTGGCCATTTCAACACATGTCCATTGAATAATTAATTAATTTTGAAACATTCATTTCAACAAATGGAATATTTTCAAATATCCACTATTTTCCTTCACAATTTTTTGTTTTGGATTTTTTTTTTGAAAATTTCAACATTTTTTAAAATAATAAAATTAGTGTTGAATTGGCCAAGGTACTAAGGTAGTCCAAAATTGTCTTCAACTATCAAAAATTGGTGTGATGGTTTCACAAAATATTTTGATTTTGATAGCCATTTATTTGATCCTAGTGTTAATCCAAATGTTTTGATTTCTCCAACTAGCAAGAATAAGATCATTCTTGAAGGTATTTCCACCAAGTTGATTGATAAGGTGAGTTTAATTATTGTCTTAAGATGAAAAAACAATGAATGAGATTTTAGGTTGTATGTTAGTAAAGGCTGGAAACTTGTGCACCACATGAAATATAGTTTGTTCTGAAGTAGACATGTTGTGTTGTAATTAAATCAATAGAATATTTAATAAAATAAGGAAATTTGATTCCTTCTTAATTCAAAGTTTCAATAATAAAAAATCATTCATTTTGGAATAGCTAAACCTAAACTTAAAGGTTTTTTTGGTAAATGTCATATGGAAAAGCTTTGAGAATATTTGAAATATTATTTTGGTATGATTAAAATTCAAGGTCAAAAACCATTTATTATGAAATTTCAAAATTTTATTTTACATTATAACATTTTGGGTTCATTATCAAGTTTTGTAAGTAAGACAAAATATGTTAGTCCTCAATTAAAATCATAAGTAGAAAAAGATGATAAACCATTTCTGAACCAAAAGAAATGAAGATTAAAATTATGACACAAGATACAACAAAGACCCTTGAATTTTTTCTAGCCATTGAAGTCAATAGGTTTTTTTTAATGGAAAAACTTTGCACATTTTAGACCTAAGATTCTAGGTTTTGATCTTGTCACATTATTTCTAAGTCAAAAAATGTGCCAAATTCACCAAGATTTGATGTCAAATTGAATTTTGGGGCCACCAATTCAATCAACAACTAGGGATGCTTGTTAACATAAGTGACTTGTGTGAACCCTTGGATATTGGTTTTGATGCACAATGATTAGGTGTTGCATCAAGTCAATGCACTTATGTTGTTATTTGCTTTCCTTTGCAAGAATTTTCTCAAACCTTTGTCTTCCCCATTTAATCACCTTCATGAGTATGTAAATGCATCCTTTATGACAAAGTTATGTGCTTGAAAATTTTGCGTACATGTTTGTTGTGGTGGAGCTAAAATCTTGTGATTTTGTCTTCATGGAGCAATTACATAATATTGTTTTTGATTTGAAGTGGATACATAGGTGTAATGGACATTTGGTTGAGATCATTGAACCAAACTTTGTGAACCTTTCACACCTTCAACTTGAAGATTTGTAAATGCCCATATACATTTGGCTTGAACTTTCATAACATGAGTTTTGAAAGTTAATAATGTGCTTCAAACTTCATTGTAGCTTGATCATGATTAGAATCACTATGTATCTATTTCAAACCTCTTTTATATAGTGTGCACCCCATGTGTTCATATTGGTATGCACATCTTAAATTTTGATTTTGATGAATGTGCTTAATTTTGTCCTTTGAATAGTAAACTTGATGCCTTCATTGATATCACTTACAAACTTTCAAATTTCATCATTCTTCTTATAAGCCTTGGTTCAATGTGTCTAAGCCATTTTCCAAAATGGGTTCAATTGTTGCATTGGTAGTAAATTATACTTCTAGCCCTAAATTTGATGATGCTTCAATGTGTAAAATGACAATTGGTATTTCTTCCTCTAGTAGTAAATTAGTGCTAGGAAAGAAGCCAATTATGTTGCTTTTACAAATTTCAGTCCAAGTTTTTTGGAAGATTGAAAACTTAGGAAAGCCAAATGGGAGTTGAAACTTGTCTTTTGATATGTTTTAATTATCAAATTGTCAATTTACCAGAGGTGAGATGACAATTGTTACATGTCTAGGATTTTCACTAATGTGTTTCATGTTATATTAAAGTTCAATGGCCTTTAAATGTGCATAAGGATCACAAGGTCACTATTGTTAGGTCAAGGGTGTTTATGGGATAATACTACATAAATTCAACTAACCAACATGGCAAGAACAAATGTCAATTTATGATAATGCATGGTAGGGATTTTTTTTGAAAAAATAGAAATTATAAATGAAATTGAGTAAAAATGTGAATTTCTACAATTTGTGATAGTTTATCAACTTTTGAAACATGAATGTCCAATTATAAAATACAAAGGCATGAAAAAATTGTTTGATTTTCTTCAAGTGCCAAACATCCCTTGACATCACTTAAATGACACAAATGTTTGAATTGTGACTAGTTGCATGCACAAGCTTGCGCCCCATGATTGGCAACTTGGGCCCTACATTGTTGCGCATTGCCAATGACGATCAATTTTTTTGTTCTTTGTACATTCCCATATGTTTTCCAATAGCTCATCATTATTTATTTTAATGCCAAGTATAATTTGAGTTAATATAAATACCATGAGTGTGAAAAGGCACGTGTTAATTTACCTTTTCATGTCCTTTTTTGGTGGGTAGGAAAGTTAGTAGGAAAGAAGGTAATTTGTTTAGGAAATAAGTGAAGTAGTTATGCTTGAAAATGAAGTAGTTGTTTCAAGAATTGTTTTTGAAATTCTCCAATGATGACCATACAAAAGATTATGAAAAATCTCCCATATATTAGTTCTTTGAATTTTTTTGTCATTGGATTTAAATGGTAAGGTTTATTTTAATGTAAGTTATCGAAGTGAAAGAAAAAGAAAATATATCTAAGGGTGGTAGAGTTTATTTATAGTAAATGAATTTTGATCTTGTATGATGATTCATATCCCTTGTGTTTGACATGGATTTTGATTATTTGTGGTAATTTATCTATGATAATCCATACTTATATAATCAGATTGGAATGACTTAAATAAATCAAACATGATTTATTTATCGGCCCATACATACATTTTTCAACCATACTTCCTTCATAAAAAGTAATTGTTAATCAAATATAGGGGCATAATGAAAGAAAAGCAAGAAAAGGGTGCCTCCTTTGACATTTCTTTACATCAGTTTTTTCTTTAGGGATATGGTTCCTTTCTTCTTTCATGGAAAAGGGTTTTCCATAATTCATTATGGTTCATCCATTGAGTTGATTTCTAAGGTTGGATGTTTATGTTGTTGAAAGTTGGAAGCCCATATCCATTTTACTGCCATTGGAACTATGGTTGTATGGTGCTTGTAGTTATTGTAAACAACCTAATTAAGGTGATAACGATAAGTATGTTGTAGTATTGAGGCCTTTTTGAATCTAACTTAGCTTTCAAATTCATAAACTTTGGTGTTGATGGTGTGTTGGTTTTCCAAGGTGCTAAAATTAGTGTTGAAGTGTAATTAAGCAAGAAACATGCCCCCTTCATGCTGGGGGGTGCATTATGTTGCCCATTGGATTAACCTTGTGATTTGAACTTTTTTGAAATTGCCATTAGTGTCCCAAATTGAAACTTTGTTACAATCTTTGTATATATATTATTGCATGTCCCTTGAGCTTGTTTTGCAGCACATGCAAGTTGGGTGAATTTTTGGACCATAAAAATTTGAAGATCTTTTACAATGTTAAAGCACATTGGAACTCCATGCTTTCTCTTACCAATTGGATTTTGACTAAGTAAAAAATGTTTGATGAACAAATGCCCACCATAAGGCTCCAAGGCAAATTTGGAGGTCTTCAACATTGAGTTTTCTTGTTTTTAGTTACATCATCCCTATGTTTGAATGTGTTTAAAATATTTTCAAGTTTACTCATACTTGTGATGCTTTTATGTGTGATTTTGCTATTGTCATGAAGAGTTGTGAAAGGGATCCTTATTGGATGTATTATGATGAAAAATAAAAATATAACAAAATGATTTTTTTCAATTTCAAAATGCTATGGAACATTGCAAATTCAATGCCTTATATCATAGTTGGGTTACAAAATCCACTTCTACAATTGAACATGCAATATTTCAATCTTATGGTTACATATAGCATAAACAATGCACATTAAAATGGTCATTGAGTTGAATATCAAAGGTGCATCAATATTTTCTTTTTCAATTTTGTGATGTTGCTAAAGTGATCATCATGCATAAGATGAATAGTTGAATATGAAAGTCAACCAAATGTGAAAGTAAAAATTTAAAGGATTCATTATACATTTTTGCTACCTATTAGAATTTAATGTAGAATATGATGGTTTAAAATAAATTGATGATTAGGAAACCCACAAAACCCTTATTTTTCACTATTTTGAAAAAATATTTCACCAAATGGAAAAACACTTTTGGCTCACAAAACCATGTCAAGGTGGATTGATTTGATGCTTGTATAAGAAGTTAAAAAGGGCGCAACACTATTGTTTCATTGGCGAAATTTCATCAAAGGATTCAATTAAAAATGAAAATATGAAAATGAAGTTATTTTTGGGAGTTTCAATAACTAGAAGTCAAGAAAAAAAAGAAGGGAAATTTGTTATATTGCCAAATTGAGTTTGCACAAGTAGCCAGCAATATAGAACAATTATTCAACTATTGTGTTTCATATATGGTTTATAGCCAGATCTGGCTAAATATTCTTAGGGACAATCAGCCACTTTTTCTACATCTTCCTATGGAGGATTGCCACTTAGGCTACCATTTTTTTTAAATTAAAGAAAAGCATGGTTGATTCACACAAGTTTGATTGGTCCTTGGATACAAGGACCAATACCAATCTATATACCAAGGTTCTAACTTGATACTCACCCAACACTGGTTAGAATATTAGAACTTAGAAGTTAGAACCAGCCTTTTTTTGGCTATGCGCTATATAGCCAAAATGCTGTGTTAAAAAAAAAAAGAGCTAAAATCAGGTGCTTTTTAAAGATTTTCAATAGCCTAAATTTGACCTAAATTTAAGAAAAATTTCATATTTCTGTAAATGGTTCAAGTAGGTAGTAAGAAATATAGAAGGATTGTTTTTGTTTGAAAAATTACTTTCATATTTAGCTTGTAGCCAGATTTGGCTAAATCTTCCTGTGGATCATCGCCAGTTTGGCTATATCACAAAATTGCCCAGAAGAACACTGACTAGAACCTCCCCAAGTCCTTCAGATCAGGAAAAGGGCACGATCATTCTTCATTCATTAATGAGGGGGGTCGTTGGGTAGTTGGAAAATAATGAAGCCAAATCATTCACATATCTCAATACTAACCGCAGGTGATTGAATTTCCAGAGTAGTACAAGATCTTGAGATTTGCAGATTGAATGAAATTCAGTGTGCAAACTCTCGTCAGTCCAGTGATCTGTCTGTCTGTCAGTCAGTCAGTCAGTCAGTCAGGGGGAGTCAGGACTCGTATCACTGATCGATCAGGCATACTGTTAGCACGCGTTTGTTTGCAGCACTCACGTTCTCGATTCTTTATTCCAGTGGGAGGCCGTTCCACTAGCTCCCTTTTTTTTCCACCCAAGTTTGAATATCCCATTGTCGGGGCGCGTGGTAGTGCAAGGAAACAGATCAAAAAACACTGCAACGATCTTGTCAGGCGTAATGTAAGGAGGAAATGGGACATTAATTGATGACACCCTTAGCTCATGGGTGCTTCACTTAATTATTACTTCATTTGAAACTTTGAAACTTTTGTGACTTCCTGGACGGAGTTAATTACAACACAATTCTGTAATGTTTTAGAACTTTCTGTTGACACCGATCTCTAGTAGCGGATCATCCAGGAAGATAGTACAAGGTTAACTAAGATCTTCATGACAGCCCAGCTAAATTGTGATGAAAGTATAGCAATAATATGATCAATTGTTGGCTTTCATGTGCGTACTAGTAGTATGAGTAAAAACTGACACACCTTGACCCTGGAGTCTCCACTCAGAAGACCTTAAATCAGCGACATGTCTTTATTCTAAGGCAGTTCAAAAGTACTTCCTGCTCCTGTTTTCCCTGACTGACCATTTTCTCAGAACAAGATGTGTCTGGTGCTGCCCAGACGCCTCTTGTTGCTGCCCTGGCATACTTTTGGGTCCTGTTATGCAAGTTTTGGCCCCAGACGTGCGTAACATAATCCAAAGAGTGTCTGGGCAGCATCTATCTTTTTTGAGAAAAAAAAGATTGGGCCTATGGCAGACAAGGAGAAAAGGAAACAGGTAGTAATTTTGGTACTGCTTGCAATAAAGATGTGTTGCTGATTTAACGCCTTTTGATGAACTCTGGACTCCTTGGAGTGAGGACTTGCAACAGTTTCATGGGCTGGCTGCTGGTTTGATTATTATTGTTATTATTATTACCATCATGAAAGCACCATCTGTGGTTCAAAATTTTAGCGTTGTCCTTCAGTGAGCAAATCATTCATGAAATTCCGTTTTTGATATCGTGGCCCGGTATATCCAGTTTCCAGTTTCACAATCTATATGACTTATCTCATGTTTCAATTCCTGCCCTAGTCTTTCTTTTGTTAATCTATTTCAGATTTCAATACTTGATCTGGTTTTGGGATCTATCTCATTTTTAATATTTGGAATCTCCTTTTGTGACACATCTCATTTTTCAATTACATAGCATTCAGGTTGTGGAGAATTTTCTAAGTTTTTCATAGCTTGTCAGCTACCAATCCAATAATCTTCATTTTGAGACCTGGATATCAACAATTTGGAAATGGTGTTCATGATGGAGCATAGGGTAAGCAACCCAAGTGAAAGTACCTAATATTCCCTTGAGTGGGCCAAGTTTGCTAATCGTTAATCAATGCAGTTCTATGGTTTGTTCATTTTTGTGCAGCTCTCTAGTTTCTGTGATTGCAGACTTCAAATAATAACATAAGTTCTCTCAACAATTACCATCAGAAATTTCAGTGATTTTCTTCATGGCGAATTTTCACTTAAGGTAGACTAACTTTGAATGGGCACTTTGCACAGTACATACAAAATCAGGGAAAGGTGAAAGGGAAAATATTTTTGTGCATTTAACAAATGAAAATGCAGACAAATGCATGGACAACCATATTTCACTGAGTCAATCCAAGTTAGTGTTGTCTTTTTGAAGTTCTGGTGTAGACACCTTAAATGGTCAGGTAGAGATCAGCCAAAACAAATTTCAATGCACACAGATGGTGTTAATTCCTATACCTTTTCCTGCCCTCACAAATATGGTCATGATGGAAAACAATCCACCACTGTCCACAGTAACTTAATTGTTTTTTAAATTACATGCTATCTAGTCCAACATCTACTTATCAGGTTCCTGCTTACACCGATGTTCCCAAGTGTTTCTTGTGTTCAGCTTCTCAAGCAAGCTTGTTATCTATAGCATTGTCACTCAACAGGAAAGGATTTCAGAGCACACTTATACAACCACCATGGTTTGATCAACTTGTATCCATGGTTTGATCACCTTAGTATCCAGTCTTGCTCACATTGCTTTTCTTTTCTCCATCACGACTTTCCAATTCTATCAATACAACGGAGGTGTCTACCCATAGAAAGGAGCTTGGTAACACATGAATCAAGGTATTGAGCTGGATCCTGATGTGAAGTGCAACCTTGCTGAGGTTATATGTTCTTGGCAGACCACAAATCATTAAATATTTTTTTATAAAACTATCTCCAAAGATTGCCCAAAAAGACATCATAGCCTGCATCTGCATCATTCCCATGATGTTTTTAACAAATGTACAAAATAATGACATTGTTGAAGTCATTCAAAAAGAAAAGCATCCTTGCTCCTAGAGTAATCAGCACTTGACCTTTCCATATCATTGTTTCGATAATTCCACTTAGATGCTCGTGCCTTAAAAGATTAACTTCTCAATTTCACATCTTGAAGCTACCACATAATGAGGATTCTAGAACCTCTGAGATTAAACTAGACTTCTATGACTACAAGGGTAAACCCAAAGAAACTGAGAGACCAGAGCAAAGGTGTGTGCCTTGATCAAGAGCTGCAAAGGCCTGAGATTCCACAACTCCATTTGAAACCCCAACTGTACATAAAAGAAATAACACACTGAGTTGAACACCACACAGGCTGTCCCTAATTTATTTTGTTCAGGTAGACTGTAGCATAGTTATGGTCACTTGTATAGGTACAATTTACACGGTAACGTTCTGGTGGTAGAAAAGCAGATGAATCTTCTTGAGCTACAATTGTACTTCAGGAGCTCTGGGAACTCTGGCAGTAAACCACAGAAAAGGAAAGACTCTTTAAACTCTTTACCTATTGTCTATCAAAGCTGCTGCAAGCAATGTCATATCCAAAGGTATATGGCACAAAGCCGGAAACTGCTCCCGACAACCCTCAAAACGATGCATCATCAGCAAGATTAGGTTTAGGATATCCTTCATAGTCAAGATGGATCGACAACATAGACATAATAGCACGGAACTTGGCGCGAATGGTGTCGACGAGGTCCTGAAGTCTTTCATCTTGCGGATTCAGAAGCGGATAAGAAATTAGTTGCTCATCAAACTGGCGGACGTTCCGTTGTGCTCTCGCAGAAAAGAAGGCATTGGCGTCTTTCTCGATGGCTGCTTTCCAGACATCACAACAGCCTCGATAGAATCCGATCTCCTCTCCCAGCTCAAACCCCGTCTTCAACCCTACTTCCCTCCCTTCCTCCTTTCCTGCCGCCACACCGTCTCTGAATCCATCGTCAAATCCTTGCTGCAGATGAGATCCCTCGAGATTCACAACCGAATCGAATATGTCCTCCTCCTCCTCATCACGTTCTCTCATTTTGCCTCACAAGCAATCGCATTCCTATAAATCTGCACTCCCACCTAAACCCTAAACCCGCATTCCTAGAAATCTGCACTCCCACCTCTCTCCCTTTCTTCCTGCACCAAAGAAAACACCCCCAATCCAACAGATTTCTGCACCAAAAAAGAAAAAAAACAAACGCCAAATCCCAAGTTCAGATTACAGCAAAAACTAGAACCAGGACAACAGCAGCAAAACAAGGAAGTTCGCGAAAAGCAACGAACCACAACGCAAGCTTGCGCATACACAGGACCGTCGCATGAAGCTCCAAACCCTAAAAACCAGAATCTACGAATAAGGTAGAAAAGCATATCAAATCTACTGTTGCACGAAGCTCCAAAACCTAAAAACCAGAATCTACGAAAAAAGGTAGGAAAACAAATCAAATCTATGTACGCATTAGATTTCCAGTCTGGATCTTTTGTTGTTCTATTGATTCTGCTGCCGACATGTATCTTCGAAAGCTGACTCTAGATCTGACATCTATCCACAAAACTAGGAATATGAAATCTACCATAAGATGAATCAGAATTTCTATGAGATATATAGATTTAGCTCTCCTGTTCTTTGACAATATGCTGAGAGGGTGTGGAAATCTTTGTGTTTTTGTAGATTTAGGTAATACTAGTGTGGCTTGTGTTGTGGCCCAAGTGTGAACCAGTGATTTTTAAAAATTTTAACATTTTTGTGATGTTGCTCAAGTGGCAATCATCAATAAGTATATTTAGCCAAAAAAATTTAACACAAAATTTTAAGCCCTTTTTTATATTGTAGGCAACCATGGTGAGTTTTTAAAGCGAATTTGTGACAAAAATATTTTTTTTTCAAAATGGTGAAAATTCATCACAAAATAAATACATTACTAGTGTGAATAGGACCTTGATGATAGAGGTCAATTGTGAAAAGATTGTTTTAAACTTTTAATTAATTTTTTATAACAAAAATGATTCAAAATTGCATA